>Ga0105358_10000315_pt1 | contig 23208 bp, 23 predicted proteins | sample GOMGulsemesocosm_5_FD_83509 | JGI IMG/M metagenome (GOLD analysis project Ga0105358, IMG submission 83509) | Methane-oxidizing microbial communities from mesocosms in the Gulf of Mexico - GOM15C Gulf of Mexico | ecosystem: Environmental > Aquatic > Marine > Cold seeps | place: Gulf of Mexico... | reverse complement strand
GAAGCGCCTAGTGTGGAAGAGCAGCCGGTAACGGATGGCGAGCCAGTAACAGATAAAAATGCTCAAGTAGAAATAACTGATCCCGATGATATAGATGCCCTACTTGAATCCATGGCGGAAGTTAAAGCGCCTAACGTGGAAGAGCAGCCGGTAACGGATGGCGAGCCAGTAACAGATAAAAATGCTCAAGTAGAAATAACTGATCCCGATGATATAGATGCCTTACTTGAATCCATGGCGGAAGTTGAAGCGCCTAGTGTGGAAGAGCAGCCGGTAACGGATGGCGAGCCGGTAACAGATAAAAATGCTCAAGTAGAAATAACTGATCCCGATGATATAGATGCCTTACTTGAATCCATGGCGGAAGTTAAAGGTTTTGATAGTGACGATAAGAATGAAGAAAAATCTGTTGTTCAAGAAGCCGAAAAACATGAGGAAAATCAAAATAAGGCTAAGATTGAAAGTTTGACTGAAGAATATGTTGCACCTCTTTTAGCCATTGATTTTAGTGATATCTTAGCAAAGCCGCCAGAGACAGAAATAATTGAAGCTGATGCCTCACAAGAATATTTAGCTGATGATTTTGATATAGATTCACTTCTAGCGGATGTTGAAAATGACACCACTGAAAAAAACACAACAAAAGAAACTGAATTTGATATTGGCGATGATTTAGCTGAGGGTGCATTTGATGAAGATATGCTTGCTAAGTTATTAAGCGATCAAGCGACAGAGGATGATATTGAATTAGCACCTGACTTTTCTAATCATAATGTGCTTGCAGATTTACTTAATGATAACGATAATACTCAAGTACCAGAAGCAAGTGAAATAAATGATATTAAAGAATTAGACAGTTTAGACTTTGATGAACTATTAGCCAATATTGAAGATGAATCTACTGTTGCTAGCCAGTCAGACGACTTCAATGAACATTTAGATGTTGGTGATGATGTTTCTCTTGCCGATTTTGACAATATCACCCAAAATATTCCTCCGAGTGTTAACAAGCCGAAAACTGAAAATAAACAGAGTTTTGTCTCTGTAAATTCTTTACTGTCAGAAAGTCAAGATGATATAAATCAAATTGAACATTATGATAAGGCTAATATTGATGTAGGTTTAAATGAATTTCCAGAATTTACCGATGGTGTTAATAAGGTTGATGTAGATATTGATGAAAATGGCATGGCTGCAAAACTTGATTTAGCTAAAGTTTATATTGAGATTGGTGATCAAGACAATGCTCAAGTGATCTTAGAAGAAGTTATCAAGCTAGGAGATACTCAGCAACAAGTTGTAGCACAAGAATTGTTAGATAATTTATAGGGTACATATCCATCAAAGTTGTGAATGAAGAGGTTTACATGCGTTATGCGTTAGGTGTTGAATATGATGGGCGAAATTACTGTGGCTGGCAGCGGCAAAAGAATGTTATTGGTGTTCAACAAAAGGTTGAACAAGCACTGACAAAAATTGCGAATGAGCCTATCGAGGTAATTTGCGCTGGTCGTACAGATACAGGTGTAAATGCCACCAATCAAGTTGTTCACTTTGATACGAGTAAAGTTCGTAAAGATACCGCATGGACGCTAGGCGTAAATACTCATCTACCAAGTGATATTGCCATAACTTGGGTTAAAGCTGTTAGTGAAGAATTTCACGCACGCTTTAGTGCAACTGCTAGACGTTATCGTTATATTATTTATAATAATAAATTACGTCCCGCCATTTTAAGTTATGGTATTAGCCACCATCATTTTCCTCTTGATGAGAAATTAATGTATCAAGGGGCCCAATATCTTCTTGGAAAAAATGACTTTACCTCATTTCGTACGGTTCATTGTCAATCTCATTCACCAATACGCACTATTATTCATTGTGACGTAACGCGTCAAGGCGATTATATTATCGTTGATATTAAGGCTAATGCGTTTTTACACCACATGGTACGAAATATCGTTGGAAGTTTGATGAGAGTAGGGCAAGGGCAAGAAAATCCTGCTTGGATGCGAGAAGTACTTGAGCTTAAAAACCGTTGTTTAGCTGGTGTAACAGCCCCTCCCGAGGGGTTGTATTTTGTTGAGGTTGATTATCCGCAACAATTTAACCTGCCTAAAAGGCCCTTTGGGCCACTCTTTTTAAGTTAATTCAAACTTTAAGGTATTTAAATAACAAGCCAGACCAGTTTTTTATATAAAACATAGGTTAAAGTGTGTTCTAATTAACGGTTAAATTAGCATTCTTTTTGAAATTATCTATTTAAATGATTATTTTCACTAAAAAGATGATTTGTATTCGTTGCAATAGGCAAAAATAAAATTATGAGCTGGATAGAAAAAATTCTCCCAAAAGCAAAATCTACTCAAAAACGCAATATTCCAGAAGGCGTTTGGAGTAAATGCTCTGCATGTAATGCAGTTTTATATAAAGTTGAACTAGAGCGTCAAATCTCTGTTTGTCCAAAGTGTGATCATCATATGCGTATCAGTGCTCGTAAGCGCATTGATAGCTTTCTTGATCAAGATAACAGGCAAGAACTTGGTGAAGAGTTTGAAGCCCAAGACATTTTAAAATTTAAAGACTCAAAACGTTATAAAGATAGATTAAGTACCGCTCGTAAAAATACGGGTGAAAAAGACGCCTTAGTCGTAATGAAGGGTGAGCTACATGGTATGCCAGTGGTTGTTGCTGCTTTTGAATTCGCATTTTTAGGCGGCTCAATGGCTTCTGTCGTTGGTGCACGTTTTGTCAAAGGTGTTGAATATTGTCTAGAGCATAATATACCTTTTATTTGCTTCTCTGCCAGTGGCGGAGCGCGTATGCAAGAAGCTTTACTCTCGTTAATGCAAATGGCTAAAACGAGTGCTGCATTAGCTAAAATGAGTGAAAAAGGTTTACCTTATATTTCTGTATTGACCGATCCAACTATGGGTGGCGTTTCAGCAAGTTTAGCTATGTTAGGTGATATTAACGTTGCTGAGCCTAAAGCGTTAATTGGTTTTGCTGGTCCTCGTGTAATAGAGCAAACAGTACGTGAAAAGTTGCCTGAAGGCTTTCAACGTAGTGAATTTTTACTCGAAAAAGGTGCGATTGATATGATTGTTGATCGCCGTAATATGCGTGAAACTTTAGCACGCACGTTAGGGAAGTTTATGGGACAAACAAGCCCATTTTCGAAAAGCTAAGTGAATAATATCGCTATGCTGCATATGTTGCATATGTTATATAAAACACAAAAAATAGAGCAATAAATGCCAAAAAACACTTCAAGCCACTCTAAAGGTTGTAAAGATCTTAACGAGTGGCTTTGTTATTTAGAGACACTTCATAATATCGAAATTGACTTGGGTTTATTTCGCATTAGCCAAGTTGCTAAGCGGTTAAATATTGATTTTAGCTTCGCTCGAGTTATTACTGTAGCGGGTACTAATGGTAAAGGAACAACCTGTGCTTTTTTAGAAAATGCTTTACTTGAAGAGAGTATTAATAAACAACGATTAACGGTTGCGGTGTATTCCTCCCCTCATATTGAACATTTTAATGAAAGGCTAAGAGTTAATAAAGTCGATATTGATGATCAAGCTTTTATCACTGCTTTTGAGCAGATAGAATTAGTTAGAGCTGGTATATCACTTAGCTATTATGAATTCACTACTTTAGCAGCTTTTATTATAATGATGGTATTGAAGCCAAATATCATCATCCTCGAAGTAGGGCTTGGTGGCCGTCTTGATGCAACCAATATTATTGATGCTGATGTAGCGGTAGTGACCATGATTGATCTGGATCATCAAAGCTTTTTGGGAAATGACAGAGAAACTATCGGTTTTGAAAAAGCGGGTATTTTTCGTGCTAACCAGCATATTATTATTGGAGACGCCGATGCTCCAAATTCCGTCATTAATTATGCAGAAGAGGTGAATACTTCTGCTACTAACAAACTGACAAATCAAGTAAGAAACAAAATAAAAATACGCGAAAAAGACTTTACACTGGTTGAGCAGAGTATTGGTAAAAACCAAGGTTTATGGCAATGGCAGCACATACAACCCAATAGCACCCATACTAATATCAGGCCTTTTAATAGCACAGGTGTTATTAGCAAAAGTGACAATAATGAAACTATTTGTTTGAAAAACTTAGTTGATACACATATTCCTCGAGATAATGTTGCCACTGCACTGATGGTTTTAACGCAACTGGGTGTTACGCTAACTACAGACAAAATTAATGCCTTAATAGTAAAAACAAAAGTTGCAGGTCGAACTGAACTATTTAACAATAATGAAATTGATGCTTGTGATGTTATGCTTGATGTTGGTCACAATCCTCATGCAGGGCGGTATCTAGCAAAAAAAATAGCGCAGTTAAAGCAGCAAAATAAATATCAAAAAATCGTCGCTGTTGTTGCTATGTTAGCAGATAAAGATATCAATAACACTTTGCAACCTTTTCAAGACGTGATTGATGAATGGTATATAGCACAGCTAACTGTGCCAAGAGCAGCATCAGTTGAGGCTATGACGGCAGAGTTGGCTAACTTTACTAATTCAATCAATTGCTTTGACAATATCACGCAAGCATTTAAAATAGCGAATCAAAAAACGCAAACAAGCGACTTAATTCTTGTTTTTGGTTCTTTTTATACTGTTGCTGAAATTAGACGGTTATTAGTTTAAATTAGTTTACCTCAAAGTTAACGCAGACCTTTTTTTATTGGAGTATCACTTGTCTACACCGTTTCAAAACCGCCTTGTAGGTACTGTTATAGTTGCTGCAGCTGTTATAGTTTTCTTGCCTAATTTTCTTGATGGTAAAAAAAAATCAAATCAAACAGACTTTGATAAAATCCCTCAAATTCCCACTTTTACGGGAGAAATGATTAAAAAGCCTTTTCCAGAAGAAAAGCTAGTACTGAAAGCCAAAGCAACAGTTTTTAATGAACAAGCGCAAGATCACCTATTGCAAAAGGACACTATCGCTCAGAGTAATAAACAAAGTAAAAGTAAGACTCAGGCAGTGACAAATAAGGTGACAAAAGCGAATATTGAAAAAACAAAAGTAACGCCAGCTATCAAAGTTAAAAAAATTGTTGCTATCACACCGTTGAAGGCTAAATTGGCAATTACTAAGCCCATGCTAGGTAAACAACCACCAAAATCAGTTAATAAAGAAGCCTGGGTTATTCAACTCGGTAGTTTTAGGAACAAAAGCAATGTGGCTGAACTAATGACTAAATTGAAACGTAATGGTTATACCGCTTTTACCAAGCCAATTAAAACAAAACAAGGTACTTTGATTAAGGTTTTTGTTGGGCCAGAATTAATTAAAGTGACATTAATGAAAAAAATAACAGCGTTGAAAAAATTAACTAATGTACAAGGAAAAATAGCGCGTTTTTATCCGACAAAATAACTCACTTTTATTAAAAAAGGTAAGTATTTTTATTTTTATTCTGATAGAATGCGCGCCTCTAATCAATGAGAAACTCAAAACATGGTTTGGATAGATTACGCCATTTTGGCAGTTATAGGCTTATCAACGTTAATTAGTTTGGCACGTGGCTTTGTTAAAGAAGCAGTATCACTAGTTATATGGATCAGTGCCTTTTTTATTGCCAGTACTTTTTATGCCAATCTAGCCAACCTTCTTACCACTTTTACCGATCAATTTTTGCGAAATGCTGCTGCCATTGCAATCTTGTTTATAACAACCTTAATACTGGGTGCACTGGTTAATTACCTAATAGGTCAATTAGTAAGTAAAACTGGTTTGTCTGGTACAGATCGTGTGCTAGGGCTAGTCTTTGGAGCTTTACGCGGCGTATTAATTATTAGCGCCGTGCTTTTCTTTATGGATGCGTTTACGGGAGCTGCAACTAGTAATTGGTGGAAAAGTTCACAATTAATACCTGAATTTAGGTTAGTTGTTGAGTGGTTTTTTGAGTATCTTAAACAATCATCAAGTTTTCTAACCTAGTCTACTCATTTTATTAAAGTATTTAATTAAAGTTAACTAAGTTTCAAACGGAGAGAAATTCATGTGTGGTATTGTTGGTATTGTCGGTAAAACCCCGGTTAATCAATATTTGTATGACGGGTTAACCGTGTTGCAGCATCGTGGACAAGATGCTGCCGGTATTGTAACTATTCATAACAATACGTTTCGTCTAAGAAAAGGTAATGGTTTAGTCAAAGATGTGTTTCATACGCGCCATATGTTGCGTTTGCAGGGAAATGTTGGCATTGGACATGTACGCTATCCAACCGCAGGAACGTCAAGCTCATCTGAGGCTCAGCCATTTTATGCTAACTCACCTTACGGAATATCATTAGCTCATAATGGCAACTTAACTAATGCAGACGAATTAAAAGTTTGGTTGAATACTAAAGCTCGCCGTCATGTAAATACAACCTCTGATTCTGAGATATTATTAAATATCTTTGGTCATGAGTTACAACAAAGCACTCAAGTAACATTAACGCCGGATGATGTTTTTACTGCCATTGCTAATGTGCATAAACGTGTAAGAGGTGCTTACGCTACAGTAGCGCTAATTATTGGTTATGGCATGGTCGCTTTTCGTGATCCAAATGGTATTCGCCCGTTGGTTTTTGGAAAGCGTAAAACTGAAAGTGGTGTTGAATACATGATTGCCTCTGAGTCAGTCGCCCTTGATGCTTGTGCATTTGAGTTTGTGCGTGATGTGGCTCCAGGCGAAGCGATATTTTTCACTGAAGATGGTCAGCTTCATAGCCGACAGTGTTCAGAAAATCCTTTCTATAGCCCTTGTATTTTTGAATTTGTCTATTTTGCTCGTCCAGATTCAACTATTGATAAAATGTCTGTTTATGCCTCTCGTGTAGAGATGGGCACTAAACTGGGAGAAAAAATCTCTCAAGATTGGAGTGATGTGGATATTGATGTGGTTATTCCTATCCCTGAAACATCATGCGATATCGCATTACAAATAGCACATCAATTAAAATTACCCTATAGACAAGGCTTTGTGAAAAACCGTTATATTGGTCGCACTTTTATTATGCCAGGCCAAGAGCAACGTAAAAAGTCTGTACGCCAAAAATTAAATGCTATTGGAACCGAATTTAAAGGAAAAAATGTACTACTTGTTGATGACTCTATAGTGCGCGGAACAACATCAGGACAAATTATTGAAATGGCGCGTGCTGCGGGTGCTAAAAAAGTTTACTTTGCCTCAGCCGCTCCTGAAGTGCGCTTTCCTAACGTTTATGGTATAGACATGCCAAGTGTTAATGAATTAATTGCCTATGGACGTGATCTTGATGATATATGTAGTTTAATTGGTGCGGATAAACTTATTTTTCAATCCATTGAAGATTTGGTTCTAGCCGTTGCTTTAGGAAATCCAGATATAAAATATTTTGATACCTCTGTATTTGATGGTCATTATATCACTAATGATATTGATAGTGCCTATTTAGAAAGACTCGAGGCCAAGCGAAATAATACTACTAAGGAAGAAGTAGATAAAGACGCTGATTCTGTAATTGATATGTATAACGAAGGGGCAGAATAGGCAGGGATCAAAATACGTATTGTGGAGCAAAGCCTATGGTCCACAATATTGTACCCAATGCCATAATAGCTACCAGTAGTACTAAACCACAAGTTACCACTGAGCTTGAATAGATAAAACCTTTCTCCTCTGGAATATTCATCATAATAGGTACACCAGAATATAATAAATATATCGAATAACTCACTGCGACTAGGCCGGCTAGAGTAACAAACCAAAGTACAGGAAAAAGCGCAGCTATACCAACCATCAATATAGGTGTTGCGGTATAAGCTGATAACTCCAGTGATTGGGTAAAGTTAGGTTTTGAGTCAAAGGTTTTTGCCATCCACTGAATTAAATAAGCAAGTGTAAATACGCCTACAACTAAGGTTATGTATATAGCAATAGCTAGCATTAGTGCGCTTGACTGGCTTATTTTGATTGGGTCGCCAACGCCGATAGTCCAACCTATATGTGCTGCTGCATAATAACTACATATCGCAGGAATTAATGCTACCACTAAAATATGAATAAGACTGTACAGTAAACTTTCATGTCGTTTTTTAATTGTTTGCCATTCATCTTTTGGGTGAGTGTATAATCCCCAAATATGATTTAATATCATAATAACTCCATCTATAGACTTAAAACATAGACCTCAGAAAATTATTTAGATTTATTACCCTTTTCTAAATAACTGTTCGCTAGCAAACTTTATTTTATACCGACTTTTTATTTATGAGAGATAACTGAGCATTCGTTAATACTTGTTAGAGCAATACGGGTAAATATCAGCGTTAAGCCACTTTTATTCGTACTATTTTCATAATTTCAATATCAAAACCTGCAATTTTTTCATTATCTGGATAATAAGTAATATTAACTCGGTGATCCTTAAGGTTTTTGTAGCGTTTCTTACGTTTATATTTAAAGGGAACATCAACGCCGTCAAGCATTAATGTATTAAGCTGCCAATCATCAGAATCGCGCTGTACATGAGAAGTTACCTTGATGTTTTCTGTATGAATCAACTTTGGATGGCGTTGGATAAGTTTAGAAGCTATGTTATTGCTTTTTTTAGATGTTGTCATACTTTGATCTGTATCAATAAAGGTTAAAAGATTAAGACACGCTGTAATTATTAGAAGAGAGTAAGTAGCACATAATAACAAAATTGCGATAGTATCACTAGTTGATTATTATCTTAGGTGCTGATTAGGTAGCGCTTTCATTAGGAAATTAAAAACCGTGGTTGAAGAGAAAGTTAAATCAATAATTGACAGTTTATCCCACTCTATATCAGATAACTTTACCGATTCTATCTGCTTGTCCCTAGCCTAAGCAATAAAGGCTGACTTTGTCTTTTTTGCAAAATTAAACGCTAATCATACTGTTGCAACGACACTATCTTTAGCTGCAGATGGTGTTATTAAAGATAATTTCTCTTATGATTTACTCGCTACGCCATGTCAAGATGTTAGCGAAGGTAATGTGTGCTGTTATAGTTCACAAGCGCATTTTGACTTATTAACGGGCATTGCTAATCGTTCTTTTTTATGGAGAAACTCTCGCTAGCCGTTAATTCATTAAATAAAAATGAGATTGAAAAAACAGCATTGTTGTTTATGGATCTTGATTTATTTAAAGAAATCAATGATTTTCATGGGCACAGTTTTGGTGAAGAGTTATTAATGAAAGCGTCACGACGCCTACAAGCATAGTTTTTAAAAAGGCATTATCTGCAGCATTAACCAGTAACTCTCTTAGTGTGGTATTTCAGCCGATAGTGTCAATTAAAGAGCAAAAAGTCAATAAATTTGAAGCGTTAGTTCGTTGAAACCATGAAGGAGAATGGATTTCGCCTGAAGAATTTATTCCTATTGATTACATAAAAATTGACCAGTCATTCATTAGAGATATGAGTTCAAATAAAGATGATAATGTTTTAGTTTCTACAATTATTGCTATGTCTAAATCATTAGGGAAAGAAGTCGTTGCTGAAGGCGTTGAAACGAAAGAGCAATTACAGCAACTTATTGAATTAGATTGTGATCTTATCCAAGGTTTTTATTTTTCTAAGCCTTTACCTAGTGAGAGTTTAGTTAGTTACTTAACTGATTTTAAATATTAAGACTCTAATCAAGAAAATTCACTTGGCAGTAAATATGTTATACTCTTATTATTTATTATACTCCTAACTATTTAACTTCTAATGAGATTTACAATTGGCTTTAGAAATGTAAAGCATGACGACATAGACTTTTTACTGAGTCTACGAAAAAAGTCAATGTCTGCCCATTTAGCTAAAGTTAAAATAAAGTTAACCAATGAGCAGCACCTTAAGCGAATTAAAGAACATTACTATGACTCGCATATTATCTTACGAGATCGTAAACCTATTGGCGTGTTAAAAATGGGGGTGATTGTGGTAAATGGTCCTACAAAAAGCCTCCATATTCGACAATTGCAGATACTACCAGAATTTCAAGGGAAGGGAATTGGTTCTAAGGTTTTAATGGTCGTGAAAAAAAGAGCATTACAACTTCAATTACCCATAACCCTTAATGTCTTATTGAAAAATCCTGCTAGGGGACTTTATTTACGTCATGGTTTTCAGATTGAAGGAAAAAACAAGTTAGAATTCCAAATGCGTTGCCCACTTGAAGTAATTGCTGCTTAACTAATGACACAGATATTAGAATATAAGTCCTTTCCCTTTTAATAAATTTTTATCAATGCGTGAGGGAGTTAAAATGCCATCCACTAAAGGCTGAGTTGCCGTCGCTAGCATTTTAATACTGCGATGAAGCGATGTGAAATTTATTGTCGATAGCTCATCACTAGCTTGATGATAGTGCGGATCTTCATTAAGTTGGGCACTGCTAAAACTATGAGCGGGTACACCTAATCTTGCCAAAGTTGCATTGTCTGAGCGATAGAATAAACCTAGCTCAGGGTAGGGATCGTTATATATATTTTTACCTGACTTGGCTAGTAATAAATTTAATTCTTTACCAAGATCAGAGCGGTCCATCCCCGTCATCCATATAGTGCCAGTACCAAATTTTGACGCTTTACCAATCATTTCAATATTAATCATTGCAGTGATAGTTTGTGGTTCAATTCGCTTCGAAAAATAACGAGATCCAAAGCCACCTATTTCTTCTGCACTAAAGGCCGCGAACATTAGCGTACGCGCATTATCCCCCTGTTTTGCAAAGTATTGTGCCAAGTTGATAATTGCAGTTGTACCTGAAGCATCATCGTCAGCACCATTAAAAATAACATCTACTGCACCTGATTTTACCCCCAAATGATCATAATGAGCAGAATAGAGGACAACTTCCTCTGGTTTAGTTTTTCCAGGTATTTTAGCTACTACGTTCATTAGCTCGTTTTTAGTCATAGTACTACTGCCTGAAACGTTCAAGGTTTTAATTTTTTCAGCTGCTATGGTTGATAAGGCAATAACGATAACACCCTCTAAAGGTTTATCTATATTAGGTTTATCTATATTAGGTTTACCGATATTTACTGGTGTTAGTCTTGTTGTACCTTGTTCAAAATAATATTGATAACGTTCAAATAACGCATTGTGAGCAGGGTTTAATAAAACAAGATGCTTTCCTCCTTGATTATTTAGTGTGCTAATGATGGCTTGCATATCATCATTTATACCAACATTATGGATAGTAAACTCGGTGTTTTTAGATTGGTTGTGAATCACCCATGAAAAATTAGTTATTGTGCTAACCATAGCTAAACTTTGTGAAGGAATATTTTGTCCATTTATCGTTAAGTTGAGTGTTTTGGCAGTGGTTTTAGTTATTTGATATTTTTGGAGAAAATCCGCCCCTGATATTCCATCTACAGCCACTAAGCCGCTTTCTTGAAAACGCTGAGCAATATAATCTGCAGCAAGACGAATTTCGGGTGAATAATTATCACGACCTTTTAATTTGTCACTAGCTAGATAGGAAATATCCTGAGTGACTTGATTTAAAGATATTTTATTTGTTACTGCCCAAGCCAAGTTTACTATGGCTAAGTTTGTTATCAGTACACCAATCAGTACACCAGTTTTTATTAACAAAGTAGCAAGGTTGTTAGTTATATTATTCTCGTTGAACATTCTCGGTTCTTTTATTAGGGAGCTGGTTCTTTATTAGGAAATTAGATCTAATATTAGATAGCTAGGTTTTTATAACTTTAAGGTGTTTGTTTCTATCAATAATGTTTCATCACCGCAGCTTAGCCATAGCTGACCGTCTTGAATACTACATTGAAACTCCATGTTTCTACTCAATAACTTTACTAACGCATTGGTTGTACTCGTATCAAACTGTTCAATGCTCAGTTTAGGTAACTTTTGTAAGGTGTTTTGTGTTTGTGACCACCAAGTATTAACGCTTGAGCCATAACAATATAATTTTACTTTCGCCGCTTTATTACAGGCTTTTTTGATACGCTTTTCATCTAATTGACCTAATTCAATCCAGAGCGAAATTTCATTACTATAATTTACTTGCCAAATAGCGGCTTCATCCTCGTCACCAACTCCCTTACCAAACTGTAAGTCTGGATGAGCATTTAATATATAACTGATCAAACGTACCATAAGACGTTGCTCTGTTTCTGACGGGTGTCGGGCTAGTGTAAGTTGTAATGAATCATAATAATTACGATCCATATTTGCCAGCTCAATATTTACTTTATAAATTTTTGCTTTTAGTGCCATAAGTAGTGTGTCATCTTGGCTATTTGCCATCAGTTAATTTAATAAAAATAATGATAACAATAAGTAGCGTGCTTGCCATTACATTTATGAAATGAATAATTAGGATAACAACTATTAATTAAGTAAATAGTTTAATTAATGCTATGGTATCAGTATCTTTAGCCAAACTATCTTTAAATGTGAGCTTATTATGTCAATTCAATCTTTTATACCACCACAACGTACGTTAATGGGCCCTGGCCCATCTGATGTTAGTCCTCGTGTATTGTCAGCTTTAGCAAGACCAACAGTAGGTCATTTAGATCCTACTTTCATTGGTATGATGGATGAAGTTAAATCATTACTGCAATATGCATTTCAAACTAAAAATACGTATACCATGGCTATTTCTGCGCCAGGCTCTGCCGGTATGGAAGCATGTTTTGTTAATTTAGTTACGCCAAATGATACCGTGGTAGTGTGCCGTAATGGTGTTTTTGGTGCGCGTATGATTGAAAATGTTGAGCGTATCGGTGCTAAAGTAGTGGTTGTAGAAGGTACATGGGGCAGAGCGGTTGATCCACAAGCACTAGAAGACACTCTAAAACAGACACCACAAGCCAAATTTGTTGCTTTTGTTCATGCTGAAACATCAACAGGAGCATTGTCTGATGCAAAAACACTTTGTGAAATAGCGCGTAAGTATAACTGTTTAACGATTGTTGATGCAGTAACATCACTTGGTGGTGTTGAATTAAGAGTTGATGAATGGGGCATAGATGCGGTGTATTCTGGTAGTCAAAAATGTTTATCTTGTGTACCAGGGCTTTCACCAGTGAGTTTTAGCGAACAAGCAGCAGAAATTATCAAAAATAGAGAAACACCAGTGCAGAGTTGGTTCTTAGATCAATCACTGGTGATGGGGTATTGGGCTGGTGAAGGTAAGCGTAGTTATCACCATACCGCGCCAGTAAATTCTTTATATGCGCTACATGAATCATTATTAATGTTGCAAAATGAAGGATTAGAAAATAGCTGGGCACGCCATAAAGCACAGCATGAAAAATTAGCTTCTGGTTTAGAGGCGTTAGGAATAAGTTTTGTTGTGCCTGAAAGTGAAAGGTTACCACAGTTAAATACAGTGCATATTCCTGAAGGTGTTGACGATGCGAAAGTGCGTGAATTCTTATTAAATGAATATAACTTAGAAATTGGCGCAGGTTTAGGAAAGTTTGCTGGTAATGCTTGGCGTATCGGCTTAATGGGCTATGCAGCACGTAATGAAAATGTGCTTTTATGTTTGGCTGCGCTTAAAGAGGCATTGGCTCAATAAGCACTTATTGCTGATAAATTACTTCTTATAATAAATCACTATCGACAAAAAGTACTACCAAGAGCCAATGTTTTCCATACTTGCCCACGGCTCTTGAGGTGCTAGTGCAGCCCCTTTTTGTAATAATTCAATGGAAACATTGTCAGGCGATTTAACAAAAGCCATTTTTCCACAACGGGGTGGTCGGTTAATAACAACGCCACTTGCTTGTAACTGTTGACAAGTTTGGTAGATGTTGTCTACTTCAAAAGCTAGATGGCCAAAATTACGTCCAAGGGTGTATTCTTCCTTAGAGCCCCAGTTATGGGTTAGCTCAATTTCTGCCTCCCCAATAGCTGTCGCTAAAAAGATCAGGGTAAACTTTCCTTCAGGTACATCTCGGCGTCTGGTTTCAACTAAGCCTAATTTATTGATATAAAAATCGAGTGACTGATCAAGATCATTAACTCTAACCATGGTATGTAAAAATTTCATTAATATTCCTTAACTTGGAGTAGAGCATCTTATAATTTTAATTTGTTTTTTAATTCACATAAATCCTATTCGGTTTTATCTTTAAAATCACACAAATCCTCAATTATACAAGAGCCACATTTTGGTTTCCTTGCGATACAGGTATATCTGCCATGAAGAATAAACCAGTGATGGAGGTTAAACATAAACTCTTTTTTATTCGGTGTGTTTTTTATGATGGCTTGTTCTGTTTGCTCAACACTTTTACCTTTAGCATAACCAGTTCTATTTGCTAAGCGCTGGATGTGAGTATCAACGGCTAAAAAGTAACTACCTTCGTTATCTTTTAGCCAGCCAAAGGCAGTGTTTAATACTACATTAGCTGTTTTTCTGCCAACACCAGGAAGCGCTTCTAACGCGGCTCTATTTTCAGGTACTTCACCGCCATGTAAATCCACTAACATTTGACAGGTCTTTAGCGTGTTTTTAGCTTTGGTATTAAAGAGACCAATCGTTTTTACATAGGAAATTAACCCTTCAAGGCCTAAATCTAATATAGCTTGTGGAGTATTGGCTACAGGGTAGAGTTTAGCTGTTGCTTTATTAACGCTAACATCAGTCGCTTGCGCTGAAAGCAATACCGCAATAAGTAATTCAAATGGCGTAGTGAAGTTTAGCTCTGTAGTTGGCTCAGGGTTTGCTATCCGAAGTCTTGTTAATATTTCTAAACGTTTTTCTTTGTTCATTATTATTTTTCACTATTTTGTTTTCGCCACTAATCTATAGCAAATGATTTGCTATGAATCAAAATTTACTCTTACACGCTCAATGGCTTTGTTCGATTCTTTAGGTTGGCGCTGTTTAATGTATGCGTCAATGGCATTTTTAAGGGCAATAATAAAGCCCATAGCAATAAATGCACCGGGTGGCAAAATGGCCAGTAAAAATTGGCTATCTAAGTGTATAGCTTCAATGCGTAACACGGTGGCCCAATCACCAAGTAATAAATTAGCGCCGTCAAAGAGTGTTCCTTGCCCTAAAACTTCGCGTATGGCTCCTAGTACCATTAGGACTAACGCAAAGCCTAATCCCATCATTAAACCATCAAAACTTGCTTGTTTTATTGGGTTCTTAGAGGCATAGGCTTCAGCACGACCGATAATTGCGCAGTTGGTTACAATTAAAGGTAAGAATATGCCCAGTGACTGGTAGATGCCATAAGTATAAGCGTTCATTAACAATTGCACACAAGTCACGAAAGCGGCGATGATCAACACAAAAATAGGGATACGAATTTCTTTAGGGACCCAGTGACGTATAGCAGATACTGTGGCATTTGAACACACGAGCACCAGTAAGGTAGCAAGCCCTAAGCCTAAAGCATTAGTCACAGTAGCCGTTACCGCTAATAACGGGCAAAGCCCTAATAATTGTACTAATCCAGGGTTGTTTTTCCATAACCCTTGTTTCGCTAATTCTTTATACTCTTGTGTGCGGGCCTTTTTAGCTAAGGCTAAAGCCGCTTCATCATGTAATACAGAATCAGTTAACTCTGTATTACCAGTTAATTCAGGACTATCAGTTGATGATATGTTTGGCTCTGTATTAGTGCTCATTTTTTTCCTCACTTACCGTTTGAGCCGTTTGAGCCCTCTGGTCTTCTTTAAAACAAGCATTAGGGCGCGTTAACAGAGAATATTTGTTATCTTTAAAATAGAGTAATGTTTTTTTCACCGCTTTAACAATCGCTCGTGGCGTGATAGTGGCGCCTGTAAATTGATCAAATACGCCATTATCTTTCGTTACAGCCCAACGGTTATCTTTTTCAGATAATAGTTTCTTACCAGTAAAGGTCGTGATCCAATGACTTTTTCTTAATTCAACTTTGTCACCTAAACCTGGTGTTTCTTGATGTTTTAATACGCGAACACCACTGACACTACCATCCATATTTATGGCAATAATTAGTTCTATATTGCCGTTATAACCATCAGGTGCGCTACTCGTCATGGCAATCGCTATTACTTGGCTATCTTTACGAGCAATATAAGCCGTTTGTATTGCTTTGTCGTTTATTGAATTACCAAGTAGAGCCGAGCTGAGACTTACACAATCTTGAGTAATATCATTATTATAACGACTAGGTTCAATAATGCTGTGTAAAGTCTTTAATAACTGTAACTGCTCTTGTGCATTGATTTCATCTTTTGTAAATTCATTAACTAAGCCAACAATAGCGGTACAAAAAATTGCAAATATAGCAAGTATTTTACTGTTTTTTTGCATAGGTAAGCGAAAGTTAGCGTTATCTTGCGGGGGCATTATAGCCATTATCTAACCTCCACTTGTTTGGTCTTTGCTTGATGACCATAGGTACGGGGCCGTGTATATTGGTCAATTAAGGGGGCTGCCATATTGCACAATAAAACGGCAAAAGCGATACCATCAGGGTAGCCACCAAAGGTTCTGATCACAAAAACTAACAAGCCTGCTAAAGCACCGACGACCAATCTACCTTTAGTACTGGTAGCGCCTGTTACGGGATCGGTTAAAATAAAAAAAGCCCCAAGCATACAACCGCCAGTTAACCAATGAAACATTGTAGATGCACTGCTGTCAGGGCTAATACTGTAAGCAATAAATGAGCAAAGAAAGAGGCTTAACAAAAAGCTCAAGGGTGTTTGCCATGCAATGGCTTTTTTAGCAATTAATACGAAACCACCAATGATAAAAGCGAAGTTAACCCATTCCCAACCTACGGCGAAATGATCTCCGAAAATACTCTTTTCCATGCTCTCAAATACCGTAAGACCTAAGCCAATATCAGTTTTTAAAGTATCTAACGGTGTCGCCATAGTAAAGCCGTCAATACTGGTGCGTATTTGCTCTACTGAATAACCTTCTTTGGTAAAGTCAGTAAAAATAATACTTAAGGTGTTGGCCAAGTCTAAGTCTATCGTCATTAACGCTAGCGGTGGCTGCCATGCAGTCATTTGTATAGGAAATGAGATCAAAAGCATTACATACGAAGCCATGGCTGGATTGAAGGGGTTATGTCCTAAACCACCATAAAGTTGCTTAACCACCACGACAGCAAATGTAGCACCAATGATTGAAATCCACCATGGAGCAATAGCCGGCAAACAAATCCCAAGTAAAATTGCTGTTAATATGGCACTGCCATCAAAAAGTTGATTGAAGATGTTTTTTTTCTTTCGTAATAATAATACAATAAATTCACAAAATAGTGCGGTGGTAATACCAAGTAAAATATGGATAATATTTCCCCAGCCAAAGAAGTACCACTGAGCAAAAATACCGGGTAAAACCGCATATATAACTAAACGCATCAAGGCTGATGTTTCTGCTTTGCTGTGATTATGAGGTGAGCTTGCAATCCAAAATGCCATAATTATGTCGATTCTTCATTATTAGTTGTAGATGCTTGTTGAGCGTTATCTAATATTTTGCGTTTAGCTTTAGCTTTAGCAACTGCTGCTGCAATACGAACTTTTTTTTCTTCGGCTGCAGTTGTTATATTTTGTGTTTTTTCGTTCGTTTGTTCTTGTTCTGTTTCGGTTGAATGTTCAATTTGTTCTATAGAGGGTTTGTTTACTTGAGCCTTTTTCGCCTTTGCCTTTGCAATGGCGGCTGCAATTCGTGCTTTTTTATTATCAATTTCATTACGTTTAGTTTCGTCATTGCTAACTGGTTGTATTTGTATTATCTCTTCGCTAGTTGATACAGGTGCCTCAACAGTTTTATCTTTAGCAAGTCTTTTGGCTTTCGCTCTTGCAATAGCGGCCTTAACTGGTGATATTTCAGCTAGATCATTGTCATTCTGTTTTTCACTGCTGGTTACGGGCACTCCAGTACTTTTGTTTTCAGCCGCTTTTTTTGCTTTTACTCGAGCAAGCGCTGCTGCTATAGCAGATTTTGCTGTACCACCATCAGCTGATTTTTTATTCATTGTTGCTTTACGAGCAGCGGCGGCTTTTTTATGCTTTGCATGCCGTGCTATTTTTTCTTGCTCTAAGCGAAGTTTTCTTGCTTCAAAACGTGTTTTTGCTTTCTCGGCTTTGATATCAAGTTGTTGTTGTTGGCGCATTTCAGCTTTGGCAACGCGATAATACTGCACTAACGGAATTTGACTAGGGCAGACATAGGCACAAGCACCACAGTCAATACAATCAAATAAATTAAGTTGTGTTAACTGTTGGTGATCTTTTGCTTTCGCGCTCCACTGTAGCTCTTGAGGTAACAACTGACTAGGGCATACATCAGCACATTGACCACAGCGTATACACTCAACCTCATTCGAATGATGGTTAAAAGCGCTTGGCATCTCAACTCTACTTGGCGCTAAAATGCAGTTGCTGGTTTTAACAGTCGACACTTGCTCATTTAAAATGCTAAATCCCATTAATGGCCCACCCATAATCACTGGGGGAAGGGACTGTGGAATGTTACGAATAGACGCTGTCTCATTAACCTCATTGACAAAACCTGCTTGATTGAGCAAAAAGCTAATTTTAGTTCCTAATAAAACCCAAAAATTTTGAGGCTTCGATAAAGCGTTACCTGTTAGGGTTACTACCCGGCGAATAAGCGGAATGTCATTAATAACCGCATCGCTGATGGCAAAACAGGTTGCAACATTTTGTACTACAATACCCGAGTTAATAGGTAATGTACCGCTGCTAACTTCAGTACCTGTTAAAATCTTAATTAACTGCTTTTCACCACCCGAGGGATATTTAGTGGGTAGAATACAGACTTTTATTTTTTCAATGTGTTTAGTCGCATGTTGTAACGCTTTAATTGCTTGTGGTTTATTATCTTCAATACCTATCAAAATAAATGCAGGGGTCAGTAATTGATCTAGTATTTTTATACCGTCCACAATGGCTTCACTTTGTTCACGCATTAATAAATCATCGGCAGTTATATAAGGTTCACACTCTGCAGCATTGATGATTAGAAAATTGACATCTGGTTTTGTATTCACTTTAATATGCGTAGGGAAACCAGCACCACCCAAACCAGCAATACCAGCATCGGCAATTTTTTTAATAATTTCTTGACGGTTTAACTTGGTAAAATCTTGACAAATTTCTCGTTTTTTCCAGGTGTCTTTACCGTCTACATCAATAAATAAACATAATTCACTTAAGCCTGAAGGGTGAGCGATCACGGATTTTTTAATTGCCGTAATCGTTCCACTTGTTGGCGCATGCACAGGAACCGCCATAGGATTAGATTGTTGAGTAAGTGCTTGCCCTTTAAGAACTTTATCACCAACCTTAACAAGTAAGTTACCTTGAAAACCGATATGTTGTTGTAAGGGTAAAATTAATTGTTTAGGTAATGCTAAGAGTTTAATAGGTTTACCAGAGGTTATTGATTTTTGTTCAGGTGGATGAATACCGCCATGAAAATGCCAGAATTTACCTTGGTTGATACGCTCAATTATAGAATCCATAATTATACCCATATTCTCCTAATCTACTTGCTTCACAGCAATTTTATTCAAATCCCACTGCCAATTCTGAATAGTTTCAGGAGTTGGGCGCATTTCAATACAATCAACAGGACAAGGAGCCACGCATAAGTCACAGCCGGTACATTCATCTATCAGTATGGTGTGCATCTGTTTAGCGGCACCTAATATTGCATCAACAGGACAAGCTTGAATACATTTAGTACAGCCAATACAATCTTCTTCAATGATAAAGGCAACTTTGGGTCTATTGCTTTGTGACGAATCACCTTGTTCATGAATTTCATCTATAGGCTGAACATCAACACCGAGCAAATCAGCAATTTTTTTAATTGTATCTTCTCCGCCGGGTGCACATTTATTAATGGCCTCACCATTGGCAACTGCTTCAGCATAAGGTTTACAACCCGGATAACCGCATTGACCACATTGTGTTTGTGGAAGTAACGCATCAAGTTGTTCAACAATGGGCTCACCTTCAACATGAAAGCGTATTGAAGCGTAACCAAGTAAAGCACCAAATAAAGCGGAGATAGCGCCTAAAACGAGTATCGCAATTAAAATATTCATGAGTGTCTTTTTTTGCCCTAAATTTTAACTAAACCTGAAAAGCCCATAAAGGCTAAAGACATTAAGCCAGCAGTGATCATTGCAATCGCTGCCCCTTTAAAAGGGGTTGGTACGTCAGCATTAGCCAATTTTTCTCTCATGGCTGAAAACATAATAAGCACCAAAGAAAAGCCAACTGCAGCACCAAATCCATAAATAATTGATTCAAAGAAATTATGCTGCAATCTTAGGTTTAATAAAGCAACACCAAGTACGGCACAATTGGTGGTTATTAATGGAAGAAAAATACCCAATAAACGATAAAGACTATTACTTGTTTTATGTACCACCATTTCGGTAAATTGCACCACGACAGCTATCACTAAAATGAAACTCATCGTGGTTAGATATTCAAGGTTTAAAGGGACTAACAGGTAGGTGGTAACTAGATAACTGAGTAAAGAGGCTAAGGTCATTACAAAGGTAGTTGCAAATGACATACCTATGGCTGTTTCAGTGCGTGAAGATACGCCCATAAAAGGACATAAGCCAAGGAATTGCACTAGTACAAAGTTGTTAACCAGTACAGTACCAATAAGCAGTAGAGCGTAATCAGTCATTTATGATATATGTCAGGATGTTAATTATTGAAATGCTGCTAGTATTATCCTTTTTTTTCTTAGATATAACAACACTAGTATGAATGGGGATATACTTTTACAGAATAAACTGGGCGTTTAACGTTGTTTTAATTTACAAATAAAGAGTTTTGTTAGTTGGCTGTTTTTTGTTAGCTAGCTATAAAGGTGCTGGTTTACCTATATAAAACCCTTGGCAACCATCAATAAATAATTTATCTAAAGTATGCTTTTCTTCTTGGCTTTCAACACTCTCAGCCAGTACATTGATACTTAATCTATGGGCTAGGTCGACCATTAAACGTAAGAAATATTGATTGTTTTTATCATCGTCAATATCTCGCGTGTAAGAGCTATCCATTTTTATATAATCGGGCGTTAAATCTCTAAAAAATTTAAACGAGGTTAAACCGATACCAAAACGCTCAACGGTAATTCGTGAGCCTACACGGTGCAACATATCAATTAGACGTTTACTTGTTTTAATATTTTGTTGTAAACCGTACTCAGTTATTTCAAAAACCAATCGCGGTGCAACTTGGGGATCACGTAATAGTTTGCGTTCTAGCCAAATCATAAAGTGCTCATCACTAATACTTCGCGCACTAATGTTGATACCAAAACTATGATCCAACATGTTTTTGCTAATAATTTCTTTAATTGATGTTTCAATAATAAGCTTATCAACAGCAATGATTTTATCAAGTTTTTCAGCCATTGCGATAAAAGAGGCAGTAGGTAGCATTTCATTATCTGAATTGTGAAAACGCGCTAATATTTCACCATAAACTTTACTATTTCTACCGCTAGGTTGAATAGGTTGTAGTAATAAAGTTACGCGTTTGCTTTCTAAGACACTATCAATTTCTTGGCGCCAATTTTGATTACCATAACTTGCACTATTTTTTTGTAAGATATCAGTATCTTTTTGTGAAAACCAAGCATTTGAGCTTTGAGTCTGAGCAACACTCACCCCAGTATCAGCTAAAGCGAGTAATTCACCTAAAGGTTTAGACTTATCAAAGTGAACTAGACCAGAGTAAGCGACAGAATCCAAATCTGATGCTTGTTGATATTCATTAAATTGAATAGTTAATTCTGTAGTAAATTTTTCCGCCTCTTTTAATTCAATATTAGGTAAAATACAAGCGAAGTCTGAACTGTTCAATCTAAAGACATTACCAACAGAGTAAGTTGTTAGCGTTTTTAAAATAAGTTTAGCAACATGGGATATATAATTATCACCTTCTTTGTAACCATGAATCTGATTGATGGTTTGTAACTCAGAGCAGCGAATGATGATTAACACACCAAATTGCACAGGACTTTCCTGAACGATTTGGTTTTCATAAAACTGCACAAAGCGGTTACGGTTATCAAGTTGAGTTAAATGATCTGTATAAGCTTCCTTTTCTAAATTAAGGGTGTTTTCTAATTGTTTTACCATCAATTTTTTAATATCACTAATACCCTGTGTAAGCTCAGGTATTTCTAATAGGCTGTTATTGGCGTCAACTTTTTCAATGCCAATTGTTTTGGTAGGAGTTTTGGCATGGTTAACTAAAGCAAGATCACTTTTTATTTGCTGGTTAATTATTTTAAATACTGCTTTATGCCTTTTAATGCTCATTTTTGCAGCAAAAAAGACTAAAGAAATTGAAAGAATCAAAGAAGATAAAATAAAGTTAAGAACTAAATTGTGTTCACCTGAATAGTTTAGCTGATATTCGACACTGATTTTCAGTTGCTTGGCTATATATTTTTTAGGCTTGGGTGAAGTAAAGGGTAACGTTAAACCTATCTCAGTATTGTAATATTTTAAAAGCTCTTCACCGGCATGATTAGTGATGACTAAAATGTTGTAAGTTGAGGCTTGCTGAAGTGCTTTTGCCAGACTTTTAGCCGTGTCTATTTCATCATCTGTATTTATATATTGCTGAGTTAATAAATTAAGCACTTGGCTATGTTGCGTTGCTTTATCTTCAAGTAATGAAGAAAGCAGTAACAATGAAACAGTACAGACAGACAGAATAAAAATCAGAGATAATAGTGTGTTTCTTAATAATAATTGGGGAAATGTATACATATCTAGTTAAAGTACTCCGAAAGAAATTAACCGTACTAATTGTATTTATTCAACAATTAGTACATGCACAGATGAAAGGGTTAAAGCGCTATTATTCAGTCTATAATAACTGATTGTAAAGCATAAATTAATTTTTTCCATTAATTCTAGGTTTTAGAACACACTATTTACTCATTCTTTAACTATATTATCTATTCAAGCTTGTGCTTATACCTTTATAGCTATATAATTCGGGGTGCTTAATTTATGCTTGTAGATAACTTGTATATAAATTACCTGTGTAGGTCTGTAGGTAAAAAATTAAGTATGTAGCATGATGTCACTGAGGAATTATTTATTTAAATAGATTATATATTTAAATAGGAAACTCTATTCTTGTTACAAATACT
>Ga0105358_10000314_pt1 | contig 23261 bp, 21 predicted proteins | sample GOMGulsemesocosm_5_FD_83509 | JGI IMG/M metagenome (GOLD analysis project Ga0105358, IMG submission 83509) | Methane-oxidizing microbial communities from mesocosms in the Gulf of Mexico - GOM15C Gulf of Mexico | ecosystem: Environmental > Aquatic > Marine > Cold seeps | place: Gulf of Mexico... | reverse complement strand
GCCTGTGGTGTTGGGCGTAATCCCAACCAAATGATAGAGATCAGCGTGGTAAAAACGGGCAGGGTTCCATTAATAAAAACGCCACCATGTGAAGTGGGAGCAAATAGAAACCCCGCATAAGCAAGCAAGACGTATGGAACACCTGTTCCTGCTGCAAGAACAATGATTTGCCATAATTTCAAGCGCCAAGGCCACCACAAATATGTGGCAGGTAATAACAATGTGGCGGCAAAGGCAAAACGAAGGGCTGCAATGTCATAGATGCTTAAGGGGCTGATCGCGCCCATGCGTGAAACGACAATAAAACCTGCCCATAGAGCAACAATTACAAGAGCGCAAAAGAAGCCAAAAAGAGGAGATGTTTTTTCAATCGGTGAAGAAATTCTATCAATCATGGGCCGAACATATATCAAAAAATAGAAGGTGTCTAAAATAGATAAAGAAATATCTTGCAATTAATAATCATTATCATCTATGGTCTATCTAGCCCTTTAAGCGGGGTGTTATGAAGCGATCACTTGAGCTTTGATGGGTTGGGTTCTTCTTCTCCCCTAATCTCATCAAAGCTCAAGTTCACTTCTTCGAAATTTCAATTTAAGTGATGCAGGAGCATTTCATGTGCGAAGCAAAGTTACAAAATCTATTTTCAGCAAATAAGTCAGATAAATCTGCTAAACGTCAAAAATTGTGGGAATTAGATGTTCATTGGCATTGCGCAGTTATTGGAACATGCCTGTCGTCTACAGAACTTAAAAAATTGGGTCAAAAATGCCAAGCCCCACATTATGGCGTAGCCGGTGGGGATTATAAACTTCATTCCTATATGGTTGGAATGGCACGCCAATCTAATGGTGCAGGTAAGGTTCTACATAAATATTTAGAACGCAAATATGCACGTAATGTTAAAGCGTTCAGTCAGGCAAAAACATCGGATGAAGTTGACGAAATGTGGAATGCTGCATGGGAAAACGGTGATGTGCCGGGGCCATTTTGGGCCGTATTAACTCATCAATATAGTTCCAGTGAATTGGTTGCACGTGTTTATGGTGAAGTGCATATGCTGTCTCACCTTGAAGGGGCAAGTAATCGAGCCGATCATCGTGAATTGGCAGACTTAAAATCATCTGTTGATACATTACAAATTGAATTGAACGAGTTGCGCAAAAATAATCGAAAAGCGATTGATAAACGAGATTACCTCATTGGTGAACTTAAAATAGAGTTAAAAGATTTGGGCGTGAAAGCGCGTAAATGTGATGAATTGGAAGCATTGTTATTGTCAGAACGTGATGGTGATAGTTTTGCAAGACTTGAAAATCGAATAGATTGCCTGACATCACGTGTCATACAAGAAACAGATCGTGCAGATATGGCACAGAACCGATTGGTTGATTTAGAATCGCAGCATAAAGAAACACTGCTGGGAATGCGCCATAAAGATCAAAAGCTTATGGAGATAGAAAAAGAAATTTTAAGCCTTGAAAGCGGTGCCGCAGATTGTATGGAAAATCAAGGCTGTCCCGGTGGAGGTGACCTATGTGGACGTTGTATCGCCTATGTCGGTGGACAGACAAAACAAGCTGCATTTTTCAGAGATCAGGTGGAAAAACGTAATGGACAATTCTTGCACCATGATGGCGGCCTACATGACGGGCAGGCACGTTTGCAAAGTATTTTAAGTCAAGCCGATGCGGTCATGTTCCCTGTTACATGTGTAAGTCATGAAGCAACGCGTGAAATAAAACGCGTATGCATGAAACAAGATAAACCTTTTGTTCCTTTGCGAAGCCAAGGTATGGGAGCCTTTACGATTGGGTTGAATAGTTTAACAAGCGAAGAGGCTAATTAAGCGGTATTTGCTTTAAGCTGTTAAATTATACAAAATAAGATCATACTACAGGACTGGAAAGATTATCTTGAAGGTCCTGTATGTATTTAGGTTTCATCAAAAAATATAGTTTATTCCTCCTCGTTTTAGCGGGTGGGGTGGGGTTAGGCTTCGTTCAATTTATCTTATTTGAGCCTTTAGACGATGTTGAGGTTTTTAGTATTTTCTCTGAAGGCTTCGCCATGTGTTTAGCCCTTTATGGTCTTTTTGTTATTCAGGGCTTGAAACACAGTCGAGCGGAATATGTTCCCCTCATGACAGGCTTTACCGCGTTGTTTGTATCTTTATTGACCGATACGCTTGATGAACTGGTGGATCATCCAGATGTCATCACATTCTTCTTTGAAGATATTTTTCAAGTTACAGGTTATGTCTTCATCATAATTGGTTTACGCCAATGGGTTAGGCATAACTTGAAAGATGAAGGTTACTAAGTTACCAATCAGCCGTTTTATTTATTCTTGTTCGGTGTATTTATTTTTACCGCGAAAACCACTGGCAACAACGTACATTTCTGCCGAGTCTTTACGACTCGCAGGTGGTTTTGCATGACGCACACTTTTGAAATTACGTTTCATGGATTTTAAAAGTTCACCTTCAGCACCGCCTTGTAAAACTTTTGCCACAAACCATCCGCCGGGTTTTAAAACTTCTTCTGCAAACAATATGGCAATTTCAACAAGGCCAATGATGCGCATGTGATCGGTTTGTGTATGTCCACTGGCGGGTGCAGCCATATCGCTTAAAACAATATCAGCAGATCCACCGAGTAGTTCTTTTAAACGATCAGGTGCATCATTTTCCATGAAGTCGCCAGCAAGTATGCTTGCACCCGGAATGTCTTCAACTTCTTGAAGATCAATACCGATGACATGTCCTTCAGGGTTTTTCTCAGCCTCGATACGTTCTGCAGCCACTTGTGTCCAACCACCAGGCGCACAGCCCAAATCAACAACTTTCATACCGGGTTTTAAGAAAGTAAAACGGTCATCAAGCTCGATGAGTTTAAAAGCCGCACGTGATCGAAAGCCGCGCTTGTTGGCTTCTTGTACATATGGGTCATTCAATTGACGCTGTAACCAGCGTGTTGACGAGTTTTTACGACCTTTTGCAGACTTAACCTTAATGGTCTTGTCGCGGCCTGTAAGACTATTTTTCCATTTATTATTATGGGACATGGTGACACATATATACTTATAAGGGGGTTCAAGTTATCCCTTACATAGGCTTCTTTAGATTAAAAATAAAGCTTTATGCGCTTTCTTTTGTTCTTTCTTGTGCGCGCATCAATTTTAAGAGGATGCCTTCGCGAATGCCTCGATCCGCAATTGTCAGTTCTCCCACAGGCCAAAGCTGGCATAAAGCGTCTAAAATTGCACAGCCTGCGACAACCAAATCAGATCGATTTTCGCCAATACAAGGGTGTGCAGAACGTTGTGTGCAATCCATTGCGGTTAATTTACGCGAAATAGCATCGATGCGTTCGAAGGAAAGCTTCATGCCATCGACTTTTGATCGCATATAGCGCGGCAATTTTAAATGAACCGCGCCGAGTGTTGTAACTGTGCCGGACGTGCCCAGCATTTGCACGCGTCCATCTTTGACATCTTTTGAAATGTTATTTCTAAGGTTAAAAGCTTCAAGAGCTTGGCTGACATGATCAATGATTGATTGATAAGCTTGTTCATCAATTTCATTATCAATTGCGTAACTTTCAGAAATGGTGACAACCCCGATGGGTAAAGAAATGACATCGGCAACGATGGGGTCGCCCAAACGATCAAATTCGATCCACATTATTTCCGTACTGCCACCACCAATATCAAAGACCAAGCCTCTGGGTTTTTCTAGATTTAATAAAGACGCACATCCTGTCAAAGCTAAGCCAGCTTCTTCTTCTGGTGTGATGGCTTCTAATTTAAGGCCCGTCTCTTTTTCAACACGCAAGAGAAAGTCCAGCCCATTATCGGCCCGTCGACAGGCTTCTGTCGCGACAGATCGAATGAAGGTAACATTACGGTTTTCCATTTTTTTGGAACAAACTTGTAATGCCTTTATGGTGCGATCCATTGCGACTTCAGATAAATAGCCGTTTTGGGTGATGTCTTCACCCAGCCGTGTAATGCGTGAAAAAGAGTCAACGACATAGAAACCTTGTTGGGTGCGTCTTGCAATCAGCATTCTACAGTTATTCGTCCCTAAATCTAATGCGGCATATAGAGGCTGTTGGGGAGGGGCATTTTTACGCGATTTACCCGCATGTGGCCTTTTTTTATGTTGCGTATGATTTGATGGCACGGTCGTATACTTCTTCCGATGAACTTGTTTTTATCTGCTCTATTACTATACGAAGAAGGCGGGTTTATGAAAGCCCTATTCATTACAAACTGTGAAGTTTAAATATAATATCTATTTTTATTGATGAAAAGAAGCCTCCTAAAACAACGAATGGGAACGTTTCTTTAAAGTGAAACTCAAGGTTTCGCGATACGAGCCATGCAAGATTCTCTACTCTGGCATGATTTTTACGCATGGTGCGTCGCAATAAGTAAAAAAAAAATTACAGGTAGTACCAGATCCAAAGGAAATGAGCCGTTTTGGAATTGACTTTCGTCAAGGCCATATAGAATAAGGGCTTGAAGAATGGTCCTGTATATAGAAGGGTATCTCGCACTTGCAATATAATGTTAAGTAAGCATACAATATCGATGATATTTTAAAAAAAAAGTGAATTGAATGCTGGACCCTTGATGAGTTCTTAAGGTACAAAAATGTGGGTTACGGTAATTAGTTTTGTAACAAAGTTGCCGTAAATTATTTTTTATAACAACAAAACCACCGATTTTTTTTTGGTGGAAGCTCTCGATAATTGTAGGGGAGGCTTTTTTAATGAGTGATCATGATGGACAAGGTTACTGGGCAGCGAATATTCGCCTAGTAACTTGGCTTTTGGCTGTATGGGCAATTTGTTCTTACGGCTTTGGTATTCTCCTGCGTCCAGCTTTGGATGCGATGATGCCGTTTGGTGGTGTTGGACTGGGTTTTTGGTTCGCACAGCAAGGTTCGATTCTTGTCTTCTTAGCGTTGATTATTATCTACACGAAGAAAATGGCACAAATCGATGAAGATTTCGGCGTAACCGAAGACTAAATCGTCTGGGGAATGACTTAAAATGGATTTAACAACACTTACGTATATCTTTGTAGGCGGCTCTTTCGCTCTCTACTTTGGTATCGCTATCTGGGCCAAAGCTGGCACAACTGGTGAATTTTATGCAGCGGGACGTGGCGTACACCCTGTTGCAAACGGTATGGCGACTGCTGCCGATTGGATGTCTGCTGCATCTTTCATTTCTATGGCAGGCTTAATTGCCTTCATGGGATATGATGCATCATTATTCTTAATGGGTTGGACGGGTGGCTATGTGCTTCTTGCACTTCTATTGGCACCTTACCTTCGTAAATTTGGCAAATATACTGTGCCAGAATTCGTCGGTGATCGTTTCTATTCAACATCTGCACGCGTTGTAGCTGTTATCTGCTTGATCGTAGCGTCTATTACTTACGTTATCGGCCAGGTTAAAGGTATCGGCGTTGCGTTCTCTCGCTTCTTAGAAGTGGATTTCGTAACAGGTTTGTGGATTGGTATGGGTATCGTGGCTGTATATGCAATTCTTGGCGGCATGAAAGGTGTAACTTACACCCAGATCGCTCAATATTGCGTATTGATCCTTGCTTATACTGTACCTGCAATCTTTATCTCTTTGAACCTAACGGGTAATCCAGTTCCAGCATTGGGCTTGTTCTCAGGTACAGAAGACGGCACTCCTATGCTGACTAAACTGAACCAAGTTATTGGAGATCTTGGGTTTAAAGAATATACAGGGCAGAAACGAAACACAGTTGATTTAGTATTCTATACTTTCTCATTGATGATCGGTACTGCGGGTCTACCACACGTTATCATTCGCTTCTTCACTGTACCTCGTGTACGTGATGCGCGTGCGACAGCGGGTTGGGCCTTGTTCTTTATCGCAATCCTTTACACAACAGCACCTGCTGTTGGTGCAATGGCACGCTTGAACTTGATGAACACTATTCAAACAAGTTCAGTTGGTACGGATGGTGGCGATCAACTCGTCTATGCTGAACGTCCAGATTGGTTCAAAAATTGGGAAGCGACTGGCCTCCTGAAATTTGAAGATAAAAATGGCGACGGCAAGATCCAGTATTATAACGACAAGAATAAAGAATTCTCTGCTAAGGCCGCTGCTTGGGGCTGGAAAGGCAACGAAATGGTTAAAGTTGACCGTGATATCATGGTTCTCGCTAACCCTGAAATTGCACAACTTCCTAACTGGGTAATTGCACTTGTTGCTGCAGGTGGCTTAGCTGCTGCCTTATCAACTGCTGCGGGCTTGTTGCTTGCGATTTCTTCTTCTGTTGCACATGATTTACTTAAATCAACCTTCATGCCTGATATATCTGAGAAAAACGAGTTACTTGCAGCGCGTATTGCGATGGCAGTTTCAATCGTTATCGCAGGTCTCTTGGGAATGAATCCTCCGGGCTTTGCGGCTCAAACAGTGGCCTTGGCCTTCGGTTTGGCAGCATCTTCTATCTTCCCGGTATTGATGATGGGTATTTTCTCTAAGAAAATGAATAACACAGGTGCGGTTGCTGGCATGCTTGCTGGTATCACATCTACATTGTTATACATTTTTGCTTACAAAGGTTTCTTCTTTGTCGCAGGCACTGAAATTTGGGCAAACACACCAGCTAACCACATGTTTGGTATTTCACCAGAAGCATTTGGTACAGTTGGCGCGTTCTTGAACTTCTCTGTTGCATTCATTGTTATGAAAATGACTGCACCATGTCCTGATGAGATCCAGCAATTGGTTGAAGACATTCGTATCCCTAAAGGTTCGGGTGGTGCACAAAGTCACTAAGACATCTTTCTTAGATTGATTTTTGCTAAATCAAGTTAAAAGAGACGGGCTTTGCTTAACGGCATGGCCCGTTTTTTTATCATCCTCGTTAAGCTTTGCGTTAGGCTTGACGAAAAGATGGAAACATCGCAATTTACTTGTGAGATATTTAACATTGAAGAAGGGGGCTTCTACATGGATATTGAACTTATTGAGATCCGGGATTTTTTAAAATTACACCACCCGTTTGATCTATTACCGTTAGAAGCTTTGGAAAATTTACCAAAAACGATCGAAGTTCGTTACGCGCGACGCGGCACTGTTTTATTTTCACCGGATGAAGAAAATAACTATTTGTGGGTTGTGCGCACAGGTGCTGTTGAAACACTTGATCCTGATGGTGTACTTCTTGCCCGTCTTTGTGAAGGGGAATGTTTTGGTGTGCGCGCAATTTTGCGCGGTAAGGCGGTTAATCGCTGTGAAGCCATTGAAGATAGTTTACTGTATTTGCTTCCCGTACCTGAATTTAATCGCTTGCGTGATAAATATCCGCAATTTGCCTTTTTCTTCAACCCGGCAGGCGCAGAACGTTTACGCGATGCACATGAACATGCTGATGGTAACAGCGATGATGGCATGGGATTGATCACAACCAAGGTACGTGACACATTAAGGCAAGGCGTCCCTGTTATGACGCAAGGTAGCGTATCGATACAAGATGGCGCACAGTTGATGTCTAAAGAAGGCGTTTCTTGTCTACTGGTCACTGAAAACGATCAAGTTGTCGGTATTGCAACGGATAAAGATTTACGTAATCGCGTGGTGGCAAAGGGGTATGATATTTCTAAACCATTGTCAGATATCATGACGCGTGATCCTATTTGTATCGATGGTGAAGATTATTTGTTTGATGCCATGCTGTTAATGTCTCAAAAAAATATTCGCCATTTACCTGTGATGAATAAAAATAAAGTTGCTGGTGTGATTACCAACACGAACATCGTGCAGCAACAATCGACCTCAATGGTTTATTTGATTGGCGATATTCATAAACGCACCACATTGGCCGGCTTAAAAAATGTGGTTAAACAAGTTCCCACAATGGTGATGAACTTGGTTGATGGCGGCGCATCAGCCCATAATACGGGCCATGTGGTTTCGACTGTAACTGATGCAATCTCGTCTCGCTTACTTAAAATGGGTGAAGATAAATTTGGCCCCCCGCCCATTCCTTATGCATGGATTGTTGTGGGATCAGAGGCACGCCATGAACAGACAGCTTTGTCAGATCAAGATAATGGTATGATCTTGGATGACAGTTATGACGAAGCAAAACATGGTGAGTATTTTAAATCATTGGCACAATTTGTCAGTGATGGCTTGAATGAATGTGGTTATGTTTATTGCCCCGGTTTTGTGATGGCATCTAATGATAAATGGCGCCAACCTTTATCAGTCTGGAAAAAATATTTTGCAAAATGGATCGATACACCAGAACCGGAAGCCTTAATGTTATCTAGTGTTTTCTTTGACATGCGTAGCTTGTTTGGGGAAACGGGTCTTTATACAGAATTGCGTGATTATGTGTTGAAAAAAAGTGCGGGGAACCGGATCTTTTTAGCCTTTATGGCAGGCAATGCATTAACCCATCAGCCGCCTTTGGGGTTCTTTAAAAACTTTGTGTTGATCCGTGGCGGTGAACATGACCATACATTTGATTTAAAACATCATGGTGTTGTGCCTATTATTGATTTGGCGCGGACCTATACTTTGGATGCTGGTTTGACAGCGATCAATACGCAAGATCGTCTAAAAATGGCCGCTGAAAATAAAATCATCAGTAAAGATGGTGCTAATGATTTATTAGATGCGTTGGAATTCATCAGCATCACGCGTCTGCGCCATCAAGCGCGCCAAATTCGTAATGGAGAAAGTGCTGATAATTTCATGGCACCGGATGATATGTCGAATTTTGAACGCAACCACTTAAAAGATGCATTTAATGTTGTGAAATCAATGCAAACCGCGTTGGCATCGTCTTACACCTAAAAGGCCTAAAGTCACATGTGGAAAAAATTGTTTGGTGTGGATTTACGCCGTGAATGGTATTTGATTAAAATGCCAGATGGTGCGATGAAAGAGTATTATCGCAAATCCATCCCTTGGCCAGAAACGGATTATCGTGAACTTGAATATTTATGTATTGATTTGGAACTCAGCGGACTTGACCCAAAAAAAGATGAAATTTTAAGTATTGGTTTCGCACCGATTGTGAAGGGTAATATCGTATTGGCGGAATCTGCGCATTATTTGGTGAAACCATCGGCAGCTTTGCCAGAAGATTCAGTCGTTGTGCATGGACTTATGGATGACCGTCTGGCAGAGGCTGAACCCTTAGAAGATATCTTGCCCCATGTTCTACTGGCCTTGTCCGGACGTGTTTTATTAGCCCATCATGCGCCAATAGAGATTGGTTTTTTGAACGCAGCATGCCTTAAACTTTATGGTTATCCATTATTAACCCGTGCCGTCGATACGTTGGATATTGAAAAACGCATCCGTCAACAACGTAACCAGGCTTTGGATGGCGGTGTTCTGCGATTGGCAAAAGCGCGGGAAGCTTATAATTTACCGCGCTATCGTGCGCATAATGCGCTTGTGGATGCGGTGGCTTCTGGGGAGCTGTTTCTTGCACAGACCGCACATAAAAGGCGCAAAGGGGAAGTTTTAATGCTGCGTGAATTGATGTTTAAAAGATAAAACGATCTTTTTGTTAGTTTATGGTGTTTGATGTGAGTAAAAACTTGAATTTTTTCTCATTTTCACGCATTTTCACAATGATTTTTTAAAATTATTTAAGAGAGAAGACGACTTTTTATGTGGAATATTATTACTGCTATTTGCATCGCCTTCGTTGTCTGTGCGCCAGTTTGGGCACTTGCACGATATTTACAAATTTCGTTACCAAAGTTTTTATTGCCCATGTTGGCGGGTGCAACTTTGTTAACTTATAATGCATATATGCGTTATACGTGGTCAGATCGCACCGTCGAAGGTTTTCCAAAAGAAGTCGTATTATTGAAAGAATACCGCTCGTCAGTTATTTTTGAACCTTGGACATACTTGTTCCCCAGAATTTCACATTTCATTGCGGCTGATACGACGCAAACGAGAACAAATCCCGATATGCCAGACCTGATTATGGGCTCAGCGATTATGATGCAAGAACATCAATCAACCATCAATATGACAGTTTTGGTGAATTGTGGAAAATCGCTGGTTTCTCTCGTTCCGACAACAAATATTCCAGAAGGAAAGACGTTGCTGGATGTCGCCGAATGGAGCGGGGCAGAACAGTTTCCTTATCTCGTTGAATTTTACTGCAAAGAATAAGCTTATAAGTAAGGATATCGTGGAGCGTTTAAAACCTCGATATCCTTTTAAGCGTTAAGGGATGTTAAAATGGGTTGTCTTCAGGCTGTGCTTCGGCCTTTGCTTTTTCAATGAAATCGAGTGCTGTTTTAATAACTGAAATATCAGCGTCATTTTTAAGCATGTTTTCACCTAAGCAGCGCCGCCATGCTTTGGCCCCTCTGATGCCTTGGAAAAGACCAAAAAGATGTTTTGCCATGTGACGTAAATAAACATCCTTGGCTAATTGTTCTTCGATATAAGGTAAAAAAGATTCAATGGCATCAAAGCGGCTGACAATCGGGCTTGTGTCACCAAAGATCAGTTTATCAGCCTGTGCCATGATATAAGGTGTCTCATAGGCAGCGCGGCCAATCATAATGCCATCAACAAGACCTAAGTGTGTTTGGGCATCTTCAATGGATTTAATCTGCCCATTCAGGATGATTTCTAAATCTGGAAAGTCTTCTTTGATTTTATAGGCGACATCATGGCGTAAAGGCGGAACTTCGCGGTTTTGCTTTGGGCTTAGACCTGTTAGCCAAGCTTTGCGTGCATGAACGATAAAAGTTTCACAGCCTGTTTGGGCAACGGTATCAACAAAATGGGATAAATGTTCATAGCTGTCGATATCGTCAATACCAATGCGGTGTTTAATAGTAACGGGCAAGGATGTGGCATCTTGCATGGATTTTATACAATCAGCGACCAAATCAGGGTCTGCCATTAAACAAGCACCAAATCGTCCTGCGCTGACACGATCACTTGGACAGCCCGCATTCAAGTTAACTTCGTCATAGCCCCATTTTTCGGCAATCTTACAACATTCGGCCAATTGTTTAGGGTCGCTGCCTCCCAATTGCAGGGCAATCGGGTTTTCAATCTCGTTATAATCAAGAAAGCGCCCCGGGCCATCCTTGTTAAACAAAATAGCCCCCGTCACGACCATCTCAGAATATAACAAAGTATGCTTGGTTAAACCGCGCATAAACACACGCTGATGACGATCTGTCCAATCCATCATGGGAGCCACGCTGATTCTACGGTCTAGCTTTCCCTGTTTTTGAAGTTTTTTACAAGGGTTAGATGTTTGCTTAAGCACGATGAGGACTTTCAAAATAGCGAAAAACGTTTTTTTTTTGATAAGTGGCTGCAAAAGAGATTGAACACTTATATACAATTCACCCTGTATTTAGTTTAATAAAATAAAAAGTTAAATTACTTTTTCAAAAATAAATGAATATCCTTATTTTTTATTATTTTAAGTAATATTAACTTCGTTATTCTTTTTTATGATTGAACTATGACTCAGAAATCAAATTTTTTAAAAAAATTGCTTCGACAACCTTTTCCTTCAATGGATGAAATTCCATGGCCAAGAGAAGATGGGCAGGAGTTCTATTCTTCGAATAGGAACTTTAAAGTAATATACACTCACCGAGCAGAATTGAGTATGTGCTTTGAAGCATGTCTCTTTGCGTTGTTTAATCATTCTGGTAAATTAGTTCATCAGTTTGAGCCATTATCTTGCGTCGGAAAATTAATCTGGGCACCAGATAGAGATGTTTTTGTTGTTCAAATAGTTAAGCCCTTTTGTTATTTGGTATGCAACGCCCATAATGAATGCTTTTCAGTAATTCGTTTAGCTAAGTTCTCTACATGTGAAGTACAAATAGAAAAATCAAGTGTGTTGAAAATTCAATATTCTGAAGAAGAATTGAAAAAAAATAATTCAAACCGCGTTATCAGAGGAAGGCTTACTGAATGGCCTGTTAGAAAATTCGAATCAAGTGAACCGAAAACCATTAACTTAGATCATCTGATTTATCACCCTTTGTCTCAAATAAATCAAATTGATGAGCATCTTTGTAATCTTCCTATATGTGAACTGAATCTTGAAAAAGGAAGTTTTTGGCCCTTTGAAGGAAAGATGCCGCATTCGACTGTCCAGAAGTACAATGGGCGACAAATGGAAATGTTGCATTTAGAAGCATTTTCTGAGTTTGGTGACGAGCAATCTATTGAATGGCTAAATGAAATTGTAATACTAACAGGTGGTAATTACTCTAAATGGGAGACAGTAGAAACATACCTTGGGAAAAGATACAAAGGCAATAAGTGTGATGGGTTTATTAAAAATATTCTATTTCGTTGATTATAAGCTTCAACTTAAAAGTGATGATTTACCTATAATAAAAAAATGAAAAATTAGTTTATTAATTTTTCTTATTCATATGTTTTAAGGCATTCGTACTTTATGGCCTGAGTTAAGCTTGCTAAAGAATGATATAGAGTTTCATGTTTTAATATGAGTAATCCAATTTGTGAAAGCTTGTACTTTTTCGAGGGCTTTCTTTTTTTTGCTTGTGACAAGGTAATAGCCTCGTTGGCTTTGGATCGGGGGGCCAAAGGGAGTGATCAGTTGACCATTTTTGATTTCTTCTTCAATATACATTGTTGGAATAATAGCAACACCAAGTCCAGAACGTGCGGCGCGAATTACCATTGAAAATGTTTCAAAGATAGGCCCCGGTAAGGATGTGTGCGTGCCAAGGCCTTGTTCGTTTAGCCATTCAGGCCAAGCATATTTACGAGTTTGTAAATTCAAAAGGGTGAAATCTAATGCCATTGCGGGGCTAAGTTCGCTTAAACCTTCAATAAGAGAAGGAGCGCATACCGCAACGAGAGTTTCATCAATAAGTTTTTGTGTTTCGACATTTTGCCAATTGCCATCCCCATGTTGAATAGCGATATCAATATCTTGGGATGAAAAATCAAAAGGCGCGAGGCTGGTGGTTAAGTTATATTGTATTTCAGGATGGCTGGCCGTGAACTTATGAAGTTTAGGGATGAGCCAACGAGAGCCAAAAGTTGGAAAAGTTCCTAAATTTAAACGTTCATCTTCATGATCTTTTGTAATTAACTTTAGGGTTTCACTTTCAAGAGCATTTAAATTTTCATGAACGATTTTAACATAATTTTTGCCATCTTCATTAAGAACAAGTCTTTTCTTAATGCGGTCGAACAAATCTGTTTTTAAGAAAATTTCAAGGTTTCTAACCTGTCTACTAACAGCACTTTGAGTTAAATTTAATTCTTCAGCCGCACGGGTGAAACTGAGGTGACGTGCCGAAGATTCAAAACAAAGCAGGGATGTGAAAGAGGGCAAATGGCGGCGCATGGATGAAATCAATCGGTTGCTATGTTCATTCGTATAATGAATGAACATAGCATTTATTCAACCTTTATCTCGCATCTAAATTTCAAAAACTAATCAAGCCTAAAGCCAACTTTTAAGACCACTTGATAATGGCCAACGTTACCGTTTTCAATATGGCCACGGGTTTCTGTGACTTCAAACCAGTCTAAGTTTTTGATACTTTGACTGGCTTTTTTTATGGCGGTTTGGATGGCATCTTCTATGCTGGTTTTTGATGACCCAACGATTTCAACTTTTTTATAGACGTGATCACTCATTTTAAAGCCCCTGTTTGATGATGATGTATAATTTTAAGATATGGGGATGCTAAATGTCGATTTTAAGTAAAAATGAAGAGATGATCGTTTATATAGCTGTTGGATAACACCAACAGGTGCTGGCGTTGGTCATGTTGATGTGCATATGTTTTAGAAGTGGTATGACCTTTTAAAGGTCGTTATAACAGTTTTTGGATGTAAATAATTTGGTCAAATCACGATTGTGATCTTGACCTTCATGTCGGGATGCGGCTACTACTTTAGGGTAAGTTAAGTATTTGTTTTGTATGATGTGTTTAGGGTCTTTGTGAATAATGAGTAAGAACGATGATATTTTAGAAAGCCTCGTTTTTGAAGCCGCCGGGAATCCTATTCTCATATGCGATTTTGAGAATAAAATTGTTGCAGCAAACACGGCTTTTGTAAATATCACAGGTTATGCAATTTCAGACGTCATAGGCCATGTGCCAATTTTTCTAGATTCAGGCTACCAACATGATGAATTACGTATCGTTTTAGAAAAAAGCTTGCCCGCTGTTGGGAAATGGAATGGTGAAATGTGGTTGCGCCGTAAAAATGGCGAAGTTTTTCCTGCGTGGATTACCGCGACATCTGCAACGCAAAGTGGAAACCTAAATCATAACGTTCTTTTGTTTTCTGATATGAGCGGACATAAACTGGATGATCAACAAACACGTTATCGGGCAAACTTCGACGCGTTGACAGATCTGCCTAATAAACAGTTGTTCTGTGATCGCCTTGGAAATGCGTTGCGTCGTGCGGATCGTGATAAAACAAAAATATCCGTTTTACATATGTCGTTAGGCCAATTTAAAAAAGTAAATGATACATATGGGCATGATGCAGGTGATGACTTATTGAAGCAAGTTGCTGACCGGTTGAATGAATGTGTAGGTAATGGCGATTCTGTTGCACGTTTTGCAGGGGATCATTTTGCCGTTTTGATGGAAGATTTAAATGACTTGGTCAGGGTTGAAGACGTTGCAGAACATATAACTCATGCTTTAGAAAAACATTATATTATCGGTATGAATGAAGTGTTCGTAACCCCCAGTATTGGTATTTCAGTATATCCTGATGACGGTACGCATGGAGAAGCTTTATTAAGCCAAGCAGATAAAGCCATGTACCTTGTTAAAGAAAGTGGAAAAGCAGGGTTTCGATTTTTCACACCTGAAATTGACGAAGCCATGAAAAACCGCAATGCGCTTGAATCTGCTTTGCGTCATGCCATACGTTATGAAGAATTTTTCTTACATTACCAACCGATCTATAACGTAGCGGATCAAGAAATGATCGGGCTTGAAGCATTGGTTCGTTGGTATGACCCTGATAAGGGAATGATCATGCCTGATGATTTCATTCCCTTGGCAGAAGAAACGGGGCTTATTGTGTTGTTGGGAGAATGGGTGTTGCGACAAGCATGCCATGACATCGCACATTTACGATCAGTGACAGGCAAAAATCTTCATGTTGCAGTGAATGTGGCTGCACCACAATTTTATCAACGTGATTTTGATAAACAAATATTGTCACTGCTGGGTGAATTTGATTTGCCTGCGGATGCGCTTGAATTGGAAGTGACAGAACGCTTGTTATTGGATGAACGTTCTGAACCAGCAGAAATAATGCGTGTTCTTTCACAACATGGGGTCCGTTTATCAATTGATGATTTTGGTACGGGCTATTCAGCATTGAGCTATTTAAAGAGATTTCCTTTTAATACGTTAAAAATTGATCGTGCCTTTATATCAGATGTGATGACCAATCAAGAAGATGCAGCCCTTGTAAATGCCATCATTGCTATGGCCCATAGCCTTGGGTTAAAAGTTGTAGCAGAAGGCGTTGAAAATGAAGCACAACTTCAATACTTGCATGATCGCGGAGCCGACATGGCGCAAGGTTTTCACCTTAAACGCCCCGTTCTTATTCGCCGAATAGAAGCAAGTTTAGATGAGAAGTAACCCTTCTTTATTTTCATAAAAATACAATGAAAATGTAAGAATTAGGTAGTTCGCCTAATTTACAATGAAAATCAAAACCGATAAGCCTTAAGCAGAACCATATGGCTATGCTCTATTAACGCTATCTAAATGATGACGTGTATATGGTTTTAGACAACTGCCGGGGGGCAGGTGATTTTCAAAGTAACACTTATTATCATAATAAGTAGAAGGGGGTTTAGGATGGCAGAAGTTCTAACGGGTGTAGAACGCAGTTTTAAAGAAAACGAAATTATCGTTAGCAAAACTGATGTGAAAGGACGTTTGATTTATACCAATCAAACATTTCTAGAAGTTGCAGATTACACAGAAAGTGAAGTAATCGGGCAACCGCATAGTATGATTCGCCACCCTGACATGCCGCGTTGTATCTTTAAATTATTATGGGATACAATTTCAGACGGTAAAGAAATTTTTGCATATGTGATGAATAGAACCAAATTTGGTGATTTTTATTGGGTACTTGCGCATGTGACGCCAACGTTTGAGTCTGATGGAAAAACCATTAAGGGTTATCATTCTAACCGTCGTGTTCCAGATTTGGCTGCATTAGATGTGATTAAACCGCTTTATGCAGAATTAAAAGGCGAAGAAGACAGCCACTCAAATAAAAAAGATGGCATGAATGCAGCTGTGAAACTGCTGCAAGATAAATTGGCTCAAGCAGGAATGGAATATGATGAATTTATCCTCTCTCTCTAAGGCCAAAATCATTTGCTTGGTTGGGGCTGTCGTGGCCTCTGCTGGCATCGTGCAGGCTGTCGTTTTAAATCAATATTTAATTGCGGGTACCGTGGCTGTTATCGCGCTTTTGCAAATTATTTCGTGGCTATATATTAGCAAAGGTGGCCGAAATATTTTAAAAATTCAAACCGCGACGAAAGCAGCGGCTGAAGGCCGTTTAGATACACGAATTTTAAACATCAGTGGTTCAGGCGAAGTTATACAACTGATGCATAATATTAATCATTTGCTTGATCAAACCGAAGCTTTCGCACGCGAAGCTGGGGCTGCATTGGAATATGCCAGCAGAGGTAAATTTTTCCGTAAAATTTTACTTCTGGGTATAACGGGTGATTTTATCACTTATGCTGGTGTTGTGAACAAGGGTTTGGATGCGATGGGCAAAAAAACTTCTGATTTTGTTGATAGCGCAAGTTCAATTGGCGAAAATATAAAAGGTGTTGTGCATAATGTTTCGGCTGCGGCACAAGAATTAGAAGCTTCTTCAAGCGCACTTGGTGATGTCGCAATGCGCACGAGCGCACAATCTGAAACAGTAAGTGGTGCAGCAGGAAGTGCATCAAGTAATGTTGAAAGTGTGGCCGCGGCAACAGAAGAATTTAATGCTTCAATTCGTGAAGTCCATTCTCAAGTGGTTCGGTCTGCTGAAATGGCATCAGAGGCTGTGGAACGTGCGAGTGAAGCAAATCAAGTCATTGAAACGCTTCATGAAGCGGCCGGGCGTATTGGTGAAGTCCTTTCAATGATTAACGATATTGCGGATCAAACCAATATGTTGGCTTTGAATGCAACGATTGAAGCAGCACGTGCGGGTGAAGCAGGCAAAGGTTTTGCCGTTGTGGCGGGTGAAGTGAAAAATTTAGCCAATCAAACATCCAATGCAACTGAAGAAATTTCAACGCAAGTTGCTGCGATGCAAACCGCAACTGATTCTGCGGTAACAGCTATTCATGCCATCAGTGAAACCATCGCGAAAATTGATGAAACTGCGGGCAGTATTGCTGCGACGGTTGAAGAGCAAAGTTCGGTTGTGGGTGAGATCAGTTCAAACTCTCATCACGCTGTTGGTGAAGTGCGCACAGTGGCCGATACGATTGGTGCGGTGGCAACCGGTGCTTCTGAATCAAGTTCGGCAGTGACGCAAATCCGTTCCGCATCTGGTGAGCTGGCAAAACAAGCTCAAATCTTATCTGATGATGTGAATGCGTTTGTTGAAAGCGTTGTAAACGGATAAAATATGTCATCATTGACATGAAAAAGGGAGCCACGAATGGCTCCCTTTTTTTATATGCTGTATGTTTTTTGCGACATCTTAATGTGTCATAAACACAGGGACCGTCATATGTTGTAACATGTGACGTGTTACGCCACCTAAGACGACTTCACGCCAGCGGTTATGGCCATAGCCGCCCATGACGATTAGATCAATGCTGCTATCTGCAGCATAAGATAAAAGCGTGTCACCAGCCGATAATTCACCAGATGCAATATGTTCAGCCTCTGCCTTAATGTCGTGACGAGCCAAATGAAGGGCCATGTCAGCCCCTGGAACAGCGCCATGTTTTTGAATGCGGTTGGCGTCTTGTGGGTTAACAGCCAGAACGTCAACTTTTTTCGCTCCCTTCATAACAGGGATGGCATCATTAACGGCGCGTGTTGCGAGGCGACTTCCATCCCATGCAACCATCACATGCTTGCCCAACGTTTTAAAAGTACCAACATAAGGAATAACGATGATCGGGCGACCAGAACGCAATAAAATTGCATCGGGCATTTCACTCGCACCAGGGGCTTCGTCGTCTGCGTCTGGGTCGCGTTGTCCAAGAACTGTTAAATCGCAATAACGTGCGTGTAATAAAACCTGTTCAATTAAATCACCTTCCGCGTTGCGCCATTCTGTTTTTACAGTATATTGGGCGGCTAGACCCTCAAACATTTTTTTCATATCTTGGGCAAGTTTATTGGCCGCATCTTCTTGTGCTTTAAGCACGTCTTGGCCAAGTTGTGCGATGATATAAGTTGGAATAACTGGTCTTGTTATAATGTACAAGGCGGTTAAATGTGCGTCATGCAGATCGGCAAGTTTAAGGGCTGCGTGAATGCGTTCTTCACAACCACGTGTGTGATCAACATGAACTAGGATATCTTTAAGGGACATAAGGGGCATCCTTGTTTTTATTTGTGACGGATAGAAAATGATGTTGGCAAATCGCTTGCCATGATTGCTTGTAGTTTTTATCAATTATAAAGTTGTCATGGTATGATTTTGGTCAAGTTTAAAAAATAATGACAAGTTTTACGTTTTTTCAAATAGGGCAAAGATGAACATATTGATGTCACAATGTCTGGTTAGGACTTATAGGTAGGTAGATCGGGGAACTGAGACAAAATCTCAGATGGAGAAGATTATGAATTACGAAGAATTTTTTGCTGAACGTATTGATGCTTTGCAAAAAGAAGGAAATTATCGCACTTTTGCAGATTTAGAACGCAAAAAAGGTGATTTTCCACATGCACACAGTCACCGTGGTGATAAAATTGAAGAAGTGACTGTTTGGTGTAGCAATGATTATCTCGGCATGGGCCAAAATGAAGAAGTCATTGATGCGATGCATGAAGCTTTGGACAAATGTGGTGCAGGTGCAGGCGGGACACGCAATATTTCAGGGACAAATCATTATCATGTCCTTTTAGAAAAAGAGCTCGCGAACCTTCATGGAACAGAAGCTGCTTTGATTTTCACATCAGGTTATGTGGCGAATTTTACGGCACTTTCGACATTTGGTGCAAAAATGCCCGGAATGATGATCATTTCGGATGAACAGAACCACAATTCAATGATTGAAGGTATTCGCCTTGGACGTGCGGATAAGGCAGTTTTTAAACATAATGATTTAGAAGATTTAGAACGTATCTTAAAAGAGTTGCCGCTAGATCGTCCGAAAATGATTGCGTTTGAATCGGTTTATTCGATGGATGGGGATATCGCACCGATTAAAGAAATTTGTGACTTGGCAGATAAATATCAGGCAATGACCTATATTGATGAAGTTCATGCTGTCGGTCTTTACGGCGAACATGGTGCAGGTGTTGCGGAACGTGAAGGTTTGATGGACCGTTTGACGCTTATCCAAGGCACAATGGCCAAAGGTTTTGGTGTTGTTGGCGGTTATATTGCAGGATCGAAAGCCATGTGTGATTTTGTGCGTTCTTTCGGGCAAGGTTTCATTTTTTCAACCTCTATGCCACCAGCTATTGCTGCGGGCTGTCTTGCATCGGTGCGTTATGTTTCTCAACATAATGAAATCCGTATTTTACATCAAGAACGTGCAAGGGCTTTGCGCAAAAAATTCGATGCGGTAGGGCTTCCTCATATGGATAACCCCAGTCATCTTGTGCCTTTAATGGTGAATGATCCGGTGTTATGTAAAAAAGCCAGCGACATGTTGATGGAAAAATTCAATCATTATGTCCAGCCGATTAATTTCCCAACAGTGCCAAAAGGAACGGAACGGTTACGTTTCACGCCTTCTCCTTTACATACAGAAGAAATGATGGATGAACTGGTGGCTTGCCTTGTTGAAGTCTGGGAAACATTGGGACTTAAAAAAGCAGCAGCATAAAAGTTTAACTTATTTTGCAACGGGGCAATTCTTTTAAAAGGGATTGTCCCGTTTTTTATGTTGCAAATCGATCTGAGATACATATCATCACAAGCAACAACAGATGCGCTTTTTGAAAAGGTGTGTTATAGTGTTGGTTGCTTAAATTTAGGATTGTTTTATGTACGCTGATCACACATTAACACCAAAAGAAGCCGTCAGGCTTTGTGCGCTTGGGACATTGGCCCAAGAAGGTGTTTCTATGCGTTATAGCGTGCTGGCCCATAATGCACGCCATTTTATGAGCCGGGTTACGGGCCCTTCCCTCGAATTGATGGGAACGTCGCTTGAACTTCTTAAATTTGAAGGGTTGATTGCACCAACAGGTGGGCAAGGCATGGAAGATGATGCCTTGATGGAATTAACGGACAAAGGCAAAACTGAACTGCAAACATTATTAACGGCGCGTGTGCGTGCGGACAGTAATGATTTGAATAAGTTGATCATTACCTTGAAGTTTCGATTTTTGCACCTTTTGGCAGATGAAGAGCAATGTAATCAAGTTGATAGTCTTGTGGATGCAGCCCAAGCTGAACTCGCACGTTTGGGTGATTTGCGTGATAACCATTGTGATGAAACAGGTTATTTGACAAATTGGCTCGATCACGATTTAGATTTGATCGAAAAGCGCCTTGAATGGCTTGAAAACTTGCGAAACGAGCTTTATTCGAAAGCATTCCCAGCGGAAGTTTAGAATCAAAAGCGTTTTTTTTATTTTACAAATTAATATTATTGATGTGTCTGTCCTTTGATCGTAATTCCTAGACATTCATCTTATGGATGTATAGGTTCTCGTTAAAGTTATAACGGGAAGGAATAGATCGTGAATAAAATAGGAAAAATCATCGCTACTTTCGTAGGGGTTGGTGTTGTTGGTTTTGGTGGCATTAAGCTTGCTGAGAATAAAGCAGAAGAATTACTTCGAGCTGATTTTGATCGAGTTGCTCAAGAGACACTTGAGAAAGATAAGTTAACCATGAGCATAGAAAAAATTACGGTCGATATACTCATGCGCGAAGTGAGAGGCACAAATTTTAGTATCACTGGGGTTGATGATAATATCAAAGTTGATGCAAATGTGGAACGTCTTAAGGAAAGTAACGTTGATTTAATCGAGTTATTCACTAAGCCAGATGCTTATGGCAGTGGAAAACTAATATTTTCAAATGTTACGGCAAAATTTAAAAAAGAGGGCGTTAAAGACAGTAATGATGGAAATGTAACCATTGAGAAAATTTCCTTAACAGGTTCTAATCTTCATGAACTTAATGAAGAATTGAATAGCATTGATGAAATGGAGCCAGAAGCTCTTTACGCTTTAATGAAAAAATTTAAAGCGGATAAGTTGAGAATGAAGAATTTTTCAATAGTTTCAGATGAAGCCTCATTTAGCCTAGCTGATTTTGAAGTTAATAATATCTTTTTAGGGACTGCGGAGGAGCTTTCATTAGCTAAAGTTTCAGTACTTGGTAAAAACCAAGAAATTTTTTCTTTGGCTGAAATGATCTATAAAGGTGAAGATTTCGTTGATGCCTATGCGACTAAGGCAACTTTTAAGATTGATGATATTTTAATAATACCACCCAAAGATGAAAAAAATAATGAATTCTCTGATGTTCTTAAATCTATGGAGCTTGAAACACTCTCTCTAGATATGAATGTGAGATACGACTGGGATTTGGCGAAACAAATTATTGATTATAAAGAAATTTCTTTTGATGTGAAGGATGCGTTTAAACTGTCGCTTGCTACAAAATTGGCAGGCGCACCTACTTTGGCTCAAATCAAAGAAATAGAGATGATGCCAACTTCATCTTTTGAAAATATTGATGAGATTCCTGATCTTTTTGGTGATGTTTTAAAACAACTTGGTTTGTTAGAACTATCGGTTACAGTGGAAGATAAAGATCTTATTGGAAAGTTAATTGCCTTAAAAGCACAAGAGCAAAATACCACAAAAGAACAATTTGTAATGGGACTGGGCATGATGGTAGAGCAAGTGTTGGCTCAATTTATTCCAGCAGAAAAAGCATCAGAAGTTTCTCAAAACTTAAGAGGCTTAATGCAAAAAGGCGGGATTGCTTCAGTTGGGCTAAAGTCCAAGGATGAGACAGCTTTGAATTTTGCAGAAGCATTCCCTATGGCGTTACTTAAACCGCAAGCAATCATAGAACAGTTGGATATTTCCAGTTCATACCAAGCTGCATCGCATTAATATGAAAAGAGTGTCTTAATATGTTTTGAGGCACTCTTTCATTTAAAATAAATGCTGCCCGCCAGTTAGCCACATTTCAGTTCCCGTTACATATGAAGAATCTTCAGATGCCAAGTAAAAAATGCTTGAGGCAACTTCTTCTGCTGTGCCCATACGGTTTAAGGGGATGCGAGGAATTAAGGTTTCATATTCCGGCTGGATCATATCCGTTTCAATCTCACCTGGTGCAACCGCATTGACACGCACACCGATGGCGGCAAACTCATTGGCCATTTCACGGGTTAATGCCGATAGGGCGGCTTTGGATATTGAATAAGCTGATCCGGCAAAGGGATGAATGTAATGCCCGGCAATGGATGTAATATTTACAATTGCGCCATTTCCACGATGAAGGGCAGGGGCAAAACCACGCGATAATTTGAGTGGAGCATAGAAATTCAAATCAAATACATCGCGCCATGCATTTAAATCACCATTTAAACAGCCTAAACGTTCTTTATAAGGTGTTTTGGGTGACATGCCTGCGTTATTGACAAGGGCATGTAGCGGTTCATCGCCTAACAAGTCATTCGCGGATTTGATAAAAGCATATAAGCTTTCATCATCGGAAAGGTCGGTTGGAAAATGAAAAGCATGGTTTGACGCGTTTAAACTTTCACTGGGAAGTTCCTTGCGTGCACATGTGATGACGCGCCAGCCTTTTTTTAAAAAATACTGTGCGGTTGCATGTCCAATACCTTGGCTTGCACCTGTGATAACGGCTGTTTTTTGCGTTGTATCTGTCTGTGTCATGGGGCTAAGGTACAGGGTGTTTTTCAGAAGAACAATCACCAAATGAGAATAAATGCGATGAATAACAATCAAGATAAAATCATCGAGTTTTTGAGCGTGCCACAATCATATGGTTTAT
>Ga0105358_10000312_pt1 | contig 23315 bp, 19 predicted proteins | sample GOMGulsemesocosm_5_FD_83509 | JGI IMG/M metagenome (GOLD analysis project Ga0105358, IMG submission 83509) | Methane-oxidizing microbial communities from mesocosms in the Gulf of Mexico - GOM15C Gulf of Mexico | ecosystem: Environmental > Aquatic > Marine > Cold seeps | place: Gulf of Mexico... | reverse complement strand
ATAAAACGTGTAATTGACTATAACGTCAAGGTTCGTGTAAAACCCGATAATTCCAATGTTGATCTTGCTAATGTAAAAATGGCAATCAACCCGTTTTGTGAAATAGCTGTAGAAGAAGCCGTTCGCCTAAAAGAAGCGGGCACGGCAACAGAAGTTATTGTTGTTTCAATAGGTAACAAGTCTTGCCAAGAGCAGTTACGTACAGCACTAGCGTTAGGTGCAGATCGCGCTATTCAAATTGAAACGGATGAAAATTTAGATTCTTTAAACATCGCTAAACTGCTACAAAAAATTGTTGAAGAAGAGCAACCGCAATTAGTAATTTTAGGTAAACAAGCTATAGATAGCGATAACAACCAAACAGGCCAAATGCTTGCCGCATTAACGGGAATGCCACAAGGTACCTTCGCGTCGATAATAAAAATTGATGGCGATAAAGTGAATGTTACGCGTGAAGTTGATGACGGCCTACAAACAATAACCCTTAACTTACCCGCTATTGTTACTGCTGATTTACGCTTAAATGAACCACGTTATGCTTCTTTACCTAATATTATGAAAGCTAAACGTAAACCATTAGCCGTTAAACCTGTTGCTGAGTTTGGAATAGACTTAGCACCACGTACTAAATTAGTAAAAGTTACACCACCAGCAACTCGTCAAGCAGGCATTGTTGTTGAGACAATTAATGAATTAGTAGAAAAATTAAAAAATGAAGCCAAGGTGATCTCATGAGTATTTTAGTATTTGCCGAACACGATAACAGTACGTTAAAAGCTGAGACTCTTAAGACTGTAGCCGCAGCGCAAGCTATTGGCGGCGATATTACACTATTGGTGGCAGGACATAACTGCCAAAGTGTTGTTGATGCAGCAAGTAAAGTAAACGGTGTAAGTAAAGTATTGGCTGCAGATAATGCAGTTTATGCGCACCAACTCGCTGAAAATGTAAGTTTATTGGTCCTTGAGTTAGCTGGTGATTACGAACATATTATTGCAACTTCATTAACCACGGGTAAAAACTTTATGCCCCGTGTAGCTGCTTTATTAGACGTGACCCAAATATCAGATATTATCGCTGTTGAAAGTAGTGATACCTTTGTACGCCCTATTTATGCAGGTAATGCCATTGCCACAGTACAAAGCTTAGATAGCAAAAAAGTTATTACTGTACGTGCGACTGGTTTTGATGCAGTGGCAACTGATGGTAATGCTGAAATAGTGACTTTAGATAGTGCAACCGATGCAAGTATTTCTGCTCATGTTAGTGATGAATTAACGGTATCTGAACGCCCTGATTTAGGTGCCGCAGGTGTGGTTATTTCTGGTGGTCGCGGTATGCAAAACGGTGACAACTTCAAGTTACTTGAAGGAATAGCGGATAAACTTGGCGCAGCTATTGGCGCATCTCGCGCAGCTGTTGATGCTGGCTTTGTACCTAATGATATGCAAGTTGGTCAAACAGGTAAAATTGTTGCTCCCGATTTATACATTGCTGTTGGTATTAGTGGCGCTATTCAACATCTTGCTGGTATGAAAGACTCTAAGATCATTGTTGCGATCAACAAAGATCCTGAAGCGCCTATCTTCCAAGTAGCTGATTACGGTATTGTAGCTGATCTGTTTGATGCCTTACCTGAGCTTGAAAGTATGCTTTAACTTATACTTAATATTTTTAGATAAGTTTTAAGCTAAACTTTATATTGCTAAAATAAAACCACTCTCGTAGTGGTTTTATTTTGCACTAAATTTCAGTGCACAAAAGTGTATGCCACTTAAAAACTTGATCAAGTCTCCGTGACTTAGCTCATGCTTTTGGTAAATATGCCAATAACACCCCGTGAAACGAAAGGCAGACAAGGGAAAGGTGTTGTCACCTTCACCGGTTTAGGGCTTGATAGTAAGGCACTAAAATAATTAGCTAACAAACTAAAAAAGACCTGTGGTACGGGTAGATAAATCAATATATATCAATTCACCCTTACATGGGCTTATCTTCAAATATACACACTATAATTGGCTTTCTTTTTTTTTGTTATTTTTATCAAACTCCAGGTAGCAAAATAACCATTACTTATCTATCTAGCTTTTCTTAATTCATCACTCAAACTATAGAACACGTGTTTCGGTTAAAAAAATTGGATAGGCAGTTATTAAATTAAAGAATGGAACAACCATTCTATCAATTTAATGCCTTGCCTAAATGGCTTTTAATTCCCATTGAAATCACGCACTTTGAATGATAACGGGTATATATATGTATGACTCTATTGTGTCTGGCTATAACCCTATAAACCAAACCCGTGGTGCATTTAAGAAGTGGCGACCTTTAGGTTATTAATATTATTTCATTCAGTTGATTAAACCATTGAATTAGCGCGAGTGCAGTGATTTTCGATAGTATTCTGGTAGAAAAACCATCAAATGATTTAGCATAATTATGTCGTATCATGAATTGATCACATAGCTGAGAAAAGAGCGTTTCAATTCGTTTTCTGGCTTTACGTAATGTCGGGGGAAATTGCTTGAAGTTGAGTTGATTTTTATGCATAGGCGTTTCAATTTTTATTGCTGATGTTTCAAATAAATATTGTTGGTAGTGCTGACTAAAATAACTTTTATCACCAATAAGAATGCAGTTATCTAATTGGTGTTTTACATCATGAAGGTAATAAATATCATGAACAGACGCTTTTGATATATCGCACAATTTGGTAACACCTTGCACAGCACAAACAGCATGGATTTTATGCCCAAAATATTGTAACTTTTGAGCAGTACAGTATCCAAAGCTAGGTGAGCTGACTGTGCTTTTTTGACAGATTTTAGTGCGAGAAGAACGACTATATTTGCAAACCTCTAAAGGCATGCTGTCAATAATATGGTAGTCCCCATTAGATACAACGATGGAAGCCATTTTCTGTCTAAATAACTCGATTTTGAAGGCCAGTTTTCGGTATCTTCGATTATAGACTGAAGCCTCAGCTTTATGTTTAAGTGATGTAGGTAATAAAGTGAAAAGACAACTCTCCGAGTCAACCCCCAAGGCATTCTACCGCTAAATTTAATGCGAATAATTCAGTATCATTAAGTTTAGGTTTTCGCTTTTGGTTTAAGAAATAAACTTTAGGTTCAATGTCGAGTAGTAAGCTGATAATTTTGGTATAACTATCGTGTAAGTTGCTAATTTAATTTACCTTTTGGTGAATATGTAATTGTATCAAGCTAAGTGGTTGAGCAACTTGTAATTTCTATATTTTATTAGTTAATGCACCACGGATAAACCAAGTTGTTTAATATTATAAAATACCATTCATTATTACTCTTAGTCTGTTATAGGCATCGTCCAAATGTACTATCAATAGGTCACGGTGATTCAAAGTTTTACTGCTTAGTCCATATTGACGATGAGAGGTCGTGGCTATTATGAAATTCTCATATAAGGCCGCTGGTGAGCTTTAACCAGCGTGAATAGTGCGCTAACCCTATAAAGGAAAACAACCATGAGTGTTCCAAATAAAATTGATATTACAGGTGTCTCTGATGACTTTCTCACGCCAGATGCAATTCGTCTTATAGAAGCAGCGGAGAAACTGGTGCCTGTATTGGCTGAGCGAGCTAGAGCCACTGATGCCAATGGCAAGGTGCCTGAAGAAAGCGTGCAAGAGATAGCTGAAGCTGGTCTGTTCCGCGTGTTACAACCTAAACGTTGGGGGGGCTATGAACTAGACCCTCGTGTATTTTATATCATACAAATGACTTTAGCGCAGGGCTGTATGTCTACCGCTTGGATATATGGTGTTATTGGTGTTCACAACTGGCAAATAGGCTTATTTGACGAAAAAGCACAAGTTGATGTGTTGGGTGAAGACTCTGGAACTCTGATAGCTTCTACGTATATGCCCGTTGGCAAAGTAGAAAAAGTTGAAGGAGGTTATAACTTCTCTGGAAAATGGGGTTTCTCAAGTGGTGTTGAACACTGTAAATGGATTTTCTTAGGTGGCTTAGTGCCCAAATCACCCGATAGCAAAGAGCTTGAACATGTAACGTTTTTATTGCCTAAATCTGACTTTGAAATTGTTAAAAACTGGGATGTGCATGGACTTCGCGGTACGGGTAGTCATGATATTGTCGTTGAAGGCGCATTTGTACCGGATCATCGTACTCACCAAACTAATGATTATAGCGATAAAGCCTGTAAAGGCCGTGCGATTAACGATAGTTGGTTATACCGAATTCCATTTGTTCAAATTTTCCAACGGGCAGTATCTACCCCTTGTATCGGCGCACTTGACGGCGCCATCACAGAATTCCGTGGTCGTTGTGCTGAACATGTTGGTAAACATGGTAATAAAACTGCCGAAGATGTTAATGCTCAACAGGCGGTAACAGAAGCTATGATGACCAGTGATCATTTAAAACTTGTACTGTTCCGCAACTTTGCTGAAGTGGTAAACCATACTAAAAATGGTGAAATGATGCCGGTTAATGATCGTCTGTTACAACGTGCTCAATCATCAGCTGTGCCTAAGCAAATTGCCGATAGAGTGAATGAAATCTTGCGCGCCTGTGCTGGCTCTGGTTTATACCGAAGTAATTCAATTGAGCGAGTATTTCGCGATATCCATCAAGCTCGCGGGCATATTGCTAATAATACCGATGCATATGTACGTGCTCATGGTTCAGTTATGCTAGGTTTGCCTAACACTGATGCATACGTTTAATTTACGGAGTTATTATGTCATCTAGTCGTTATCACACCTTAACTGTTGCTAAGGTAATAAAAGAAACTGCTGACGCGCATTCGATATTATTTGACGTGCCAGCATCGTTAGCAGAGCAGTTTAGCTACCAGCCTGGGCAATTTATTACCCTTAAATTGCCTTACGAGGGAGAAACACTGCTACGTTGTTACTCAATGTCTAGCACGTCAACGCTTGATGATGGTTTACGTGTAACAGTTAAGCGAGTTGATGATGGCCGGGGCTCCAACTGGATTTGTGATAATCTAGTTGCTGGTAGCTCACTTGAGATCATGCGACCTGCGGGCCTTTTCGTTTCAAAAGATTTATCCGAAGACCATCTGCTATGTGCAGGTGGTAGCGGTGTCACGCCGGTGTTTTCAATTTTACGTCATGTGCTAACTAATGGTACAGGGAAAGTACGCTTAATATACGCTAATCGTGATGAATCATCGGTTATATTTAAGCAGACTTTTAAAGCATTATCGGCGGAGTATCCAGAGCGGCTTGAAGTGATTCACCTGTTGGATTCATTGCAAGGTATTCCTTCTCTTTCACTGTTAACTTCGTTGGCCGATGGTATGCAACAAGGTCGTGCTTTCATCTGTGGTCCTGGACCCTTCATGGACGCGATGGAAGTCGCGGTAAAATCAGCTAAATTTCCAAGTAGTCGTATTCATATTGAACGCTTTGTTAGTTCCGCTCCAGTCAAGGCACCAGTTGCTCCCTCTGAGACAGCTACAGCAAGTGAAGCTCAACCTACTGTAGATGGCGCTGACTTACCAAGTTCAACAGTTTCAATTGAACTTGACGGTGAACATCACGTTATTCCTTGTGAGCCGGGGCAAACAGTACTTGATGCTGCTGAATCTAAGGGCATTGAGTTGCCTTATTCCTGTCGAGAGGGAATGTGCGCTTCATGTATGTGTGAAGTACTTGAAGGTGATGTAAAACTAAATACTAATGACGTACTTGACGAAAGAGACCTTGCTAACAAATTAACCTTAAGTTGCCAGGCTGTACCGCTTACCGCTGAAGTAAAAATCAAATATACATAATACCAAACGGATTAATTAATTGACCAACTTAGAGCTGCATTAGCGAACTTAGAACAAACAAAAGGAGTTAAACATAGTTACTCTATATTTCATTTATTTTGTGATGTATCAGTTTGTTAATGAGCTCACGAAGTGCGAGTTTAAAAGGCACATATGCGGCGTTATTGATTTTGACAAGGGAATAACCATTCTCTTCAATCAATGCCTTGCTTATAAGCCTTTTAATTCTCGCTAAGTGAGCAATTTATTAGTCCGATTGGTATAAAATTACGCCATAGTGCGTTACAACATATTCAAACATGCAGCATCGCCTGCATTTTACAGACATAAGGAGTTACCAATGCAATTACGTTTACAAGGCAAAGTCGCATTTATTACCGGAGGCGGCACTGGCATTGGCGCAGCCACAGCGCAGCGGTTGGCGCAAGAAGGCGCTAAGGTCATTGTTTGTGGTCGTCGTAAAGAGCCACTAGAGGAAGTTGTTGCTTCTATTGAGCAACAGGGTGGCAGCGCCTACGCCATGCAAGTGGATGTGAGTGACGAGCAAGGCTTTGTTGCTGCACTTGAAGCCACAGCTAAGGAACATGGCAGCTTAAATATTCTGGTTAATAATGCTATGGCATTTTCTTATGGCGGCATTGCAGAAATGACCACACAAGATTGGCATAGCAACTTTAATACCTCAGTTGATGGTACATTCTGGGGCACTCGCACAGCAATAAAACTGATGAAAGAAAAAGGCGGTTCAATCGTTAACTTAGCATCGATTTGTGGCGAGCTCGGCACACCGATGATGTCAGGTTATAGTGCGGCAAAAGCTGCTGTTATTAATTTCTCAAGAGCCGCTGCTGCTGAAGGCGGTCCTGATAATATTCGTGTTAATGTGGTTATTCCTGCAGTAGTTGAAACGCCAGCCACGGCAGGCATGTTGGCCGATGAAGAAACTCGTCGTAAAACAGATCGCCTCATTCCAATGGGACGAGTTGGACGCAGTGAAGAACTGGCTAGCGCCATTGCCTTTTTGGCCAGCGATGATGCTTCATATATCACTGGCGCTTGTTTACCTGTTGATGGTGGACGTTCTGCTGTGCTTATTACCGCGATGGATTAAGGAATTATTATGACTAAAACTAACACTTTACTAACAAGCTGCAAGCTCGGTGATATTAGTGTTGCCAATCGTGTTGTCATGGCACCGATGACACGTAACCGCTCTGAAGCAGATGGCACGCCAAATAACTTAATGCGTGACCACTATGCACAACGTGCAAGTGCAGGACTGATTGTCGCTGAAGGGACTTGGCCAGTTGCTGTAGGACAAGCCTATAATCGTCAGCCTGGTATTGAAACGGCTAAACACATTCAAGGTTGGCGGGCCGTGACTGATGCTGTGCATCAAGAAGGCGGAAAAATTGTTTTACAAATTATGCATGCTGGTCGTATCGGTTCTCATCACATTAAGGGAAGCGAAGTGGCTACTGTTGCCCCTTCCGCTATTAAGGCACGGGGTGAGGTTTATACTGATAGCGCAGGTATGCAACCTTTTGACATGCCTACAGAGCTGAGTACTGAAGAAGTATGGCAGGTTATTGAAGAGCATCGTCAGGCTGCGGTCAACGCACTTGAAGCAGGTTTTGATGGTGTCGAGTTACATTGCACCAGTGGCTATTTGCCAATGCAGTTTTTATGCTCAGACTCGAATCAACGTAATGACGAATTTGGTGTAAGCGTGCAAGGACGAGCAAAATTTGCTGCTGAATGTATACGTGCGATGGCTTCAGTGTTTGGTGCAGGCCGTGTAGGACTAAGAATGAATCCTGGCAATCGCTTCAATGACACCAAAGATGAGTTTCCTGAAGAAAGCCATTTGGCATTATTAGCGGCAGTGGCTGATCTTGATTTGGCTTATCTGCATATGATGCTTGCGCCGATAGCGACGATAGATGCCTTTAAAATGGGTCGAGAAGCGTTTAATGGTGCATTGATTATTAATGACGGCTTTAGTCCTAAATCAGCTGCTGGAGCAGTTTCTGATGGACAGGCCGAAGCGGTGTCTTTTGCCAGACATTATGTTGCTAACCCTGATCTGGTCAGTCGTATCGCCTCAGACTTACCCTTGGCAAAATTCGACCGTGATACCCTTTACACTGCAGGTGCGGCGGGTTACACCGATTATTCAAATGCATAGTTACACCCAAACCACCCAAGATGCGAGTTCTAGGTGCTACTAAGTGACTGATTTAGAGGCGCTTTATGCTGCGCTATTGATTTAGACAAGGACGCTGCATGGATGCAGCTTATTAGAGAATGCAGGAGCATATTCTCCTGAATAACCATTCTCTTCAATCAATGCCTTGCCTAAAGACGTTTCTAATTCCAGCTGAATCCTGCATCTTGAAATGGCTTGGGTATATACCTCGTATCACAACGGCAGTATAGATTGTGCTGCTGTTGTGAATGGCTGATATTAGGGCTACACTAATGGAAGTTTATTGATGAGGTGCTTGCATAAAATAGGCAATAAGCTAGATAGCAATATGCGAAACATTAAACAGCGAATAAATTCATAATATTTAAATACTTATTGTTTGTTTTGTCCTCTAATGTTGAATTAAAAAATAATAACTATAGGCCGAATACATGGCAAAAATAAATATAGAACTCGAGCAATATAATGAATTAATTAATTCATTATATGAAGCGGCCAAAGATGATACTACCAAGGGGTGGAGTGAGCCCCTTAAACTGTTACAGGTGTTGTTCAAAGCCAACTATGTAACCTTGATTTTAAAATTACCCAAGGAAGATGATTCAGGTTTGCTGATTGCGGTGGGCGGCGGCTTGGAAGAAGATCAAAATGTTCAATACTTACCTTATCAACACCATCTTACCCCTTTTTCTGATCAGCCCGCGGATACGGTGTTAACCGTTGGTGATTTTATGTTTGATGCTGAATGGCAAAAAAGCTCCTATCGTCAACATTGGTGTGCGTGTAATGATGTTTATCATGTGATGATTGTGGACATTAGTACACCGGATGTTGGTAATTTAAGATTTAGAGTAACTCGAGGAGAGGCTCAAGAAGACTTTTCTGAGTCTGACAAAGCGTTATGTCAGATGTTAGTCCCTCATTTTAGGCGGGCAATTTCCACCTTTTTGCAACTATATAGTAGTGAGTCTCTTGGTTCTCTGTATTCTCGTGCCATTGGTAGGTTATCTATCGCTACCATCACTATTGATGAGCATGGCCGGGCGTTGGATAAAAATCTATTTGCCAGTGATATTCTTGATGCCAATGATGGACTTAAAATAATGGCCGGAAAACTTACCGCTCATTATCAAAATGATAACCGTGAACTCAAGCGTTTAATTAAAACAGCTTTTGCACAAGCTGGTGAACAACAAACAATGCCTGAGGCTATGTCTATTTCTCGCCCGTCGGGTGAAATTGCGCTAGGCGTGGTGATTGAAGTGATTCCATCTTTGAGCTGGGCCGACGGTAAAGGTAAGAAAAAGGCGGTGGTGTACATACGTGATTCTGTAGGAAAATCTACCACTAGCGTCGAAATTTCCAAAAAACTCTTTGATTTGACCCCCGCTGAAACCGCTTTATCATTACAATTGACTAATGGTTTGTCGTTGGAAGAAGCGGCAGAAGCACTCAATATTCGCCGCAATACCGCTAGGGCTCATCTTCGCTCTATATTTTCTAAAACGGGTGTTCGCCGACAAACGGAACTAGTACGCTTGTTCCTTAATAGTGTTGCTGCATTGGGATACGATGACCGTAATGAACCGTAGTATTTAATACCACTACCCTCAACTCATCACGTCTCAAACTATATAATTTGAGACGTGATGAGTTCGCATCTATACCCAAACCACCTCCACCATTATCGCAATAGTCCATTCGCACGATGAATTTAGAACCATTACCAGCAAATCTAGTACATCTAGAGTAATGTTGCTCATATTTGTATGGAGTTGTGTATGCGCGTTGTTTCTCAACATTCGTTGGCGTTAATGTTAGCAGCCAGTTTTGCCTCTACTATCGGTGGTTTACCCTTTAATTCTTTGCCCATTCTTTTGGGCTCTTTGGCGGACACCTTTAATTTGGCACCGCAGGAAATTGGCTTGCTGGGGTCTATTTGCTTTGCGGGCTATTTGGTCGGCACTTTGTCGTCGGTACTGATCATTAATCGTTTCTGCTGGCGTAAATTAACGGTGGTGTGCGCCGTGGCTTCATGTTTCTTGTTATTACTTTCATCTGTCTCCAGTGCTGAATTACAAATGCCGTTGTGGGCGATGATAGGTTTTTTCGCTGCTATGATGACATGTTTAGGGCTTAAAATTATTGGCCAAATGCTTAACAAAGAGCGCGCACTGGGTGTACGCCAAGGTATAGAACTGGGTGTTACTGCTTTGGTGTTATTTGCGTTGCCTGCGTTTGTTATTAGCCAGTTTGGTTATGCGGGGGCGGCAATTAGCTTATCGGTAATTATAATGTTGCTTAGTATTAGCGTGCTGTGGCTGCCTAAAAACTCTCATCTTGAGAATGAGCAAGAAAGTATAAAAAATCAGTTGAACATCCCTAGCTCAGCATGGCTTGCTCTGTTTGTATTTTTGCTTTTTGCTACGGGGAATATTGCACTGTGGGCGTTTTTGGAACGAATGGGCAACAGCATGCAGCTAGCGCCTGCACAGCTTGGTCTCGTCTTTGCGGTGCTTAAATTACTCGGCGGCGCTGCGGCGTTTTCAGTTGCTTTGGTGGGAGACAAGTTAGGGCTTCGCAAACCCTATATTATTGTACTTACTGTGTTGGCCATCGGGCTTTATTTAATTTGGCTGTCGCTATCAAGTATGTCAAATCAGTTTGTTCTATTCGCGATGGGGGCATGGGTTTGGGAAGTGGCTTTTACTTGGGGCTGTGTGTTCCAAACGGCAGCTGTGGCACGGTTAGACTCAAAAGGGCGGGCAATAATGCTTGTTCCTGCTGCATTTGGTGTCAGCGCTATGATAGGCCCTGCACTTGGAGGTTGGCTAGCGTCTTCAGGCTATCAGGACGTCTTAGTATTAGCCTTTGGTACGAGTTTAGTGGCGGTAATATGCTTTATGGGGCCGTTGGCGGTTCGTCAACACCAAGTGATTAGTGAACCGCTTGCTAGTTAACTTCAATAAAGATAAATGCTTAATTAGCTTACTTACCAATGCACTTGGCTCAGGAGTTTACTGATAGTCGTTATCCTCGAAGTGTCTTGTCGAGGATCCAGTTGTTTTTGGTTTGGATTCTAGCCTAAAACACCACTGGAATGACGTTTTAGATCAATTTTGAATTGCTCCTGATAAATCTATATAGGCATGTTAGCTTATTAAGTAACTTTTCTTATGTCGAGCTGAGGATAATTAAATAACAGACATAAAAAAGCCAGCGTAGTGCTGGCTAAAGGCTGTTCAATGGTAAATTATCAATGAAAGTTACTAAATTCTGAAAGCTTATTCTCCTTTGCTTACTTTCCTTTAAAGTCGGGACGGCGTTTTTGTAAGAACGCTTCCATTCCTTCTCGCTGATCTTGTGAAGCGAATAATATCTGATTCGCTTTACGTTCTAAGGCCATCGCGCTGGCAAGCGGTGCATCCATTCCCGCAAGGATAACTTCTTTGATTTGTTCTGCTGCTAAAGGTGGCATCCGCGCTATACGGCGACAGTTGGCTAATGCTTGCTTATATACGTCTTCATCTTCGCATAACTCGCTCACTAGTCCGCCAACCCAAGCATCGTGCGCACTAATAGGTTTACCAGTCAGCGCCATTTGCATGGCTTTTGCCTTGCCCACAGCACGAACTAAGCGCTGAGTTCCGCCAATGCCGGGCATAATGCCAATCGATATTTCTGGTTGGCAAAAGCTAGCACCTTTGCCTGCGATAATAATGTCGGCCAGCATCGCTAGCTCACAACCACCACCAAAGGCATAACCATTAACGGCCGCGACCACAGGCATTGGGCACTGTTCGATAGGCGCCCATAAGCGTTCGGTATGTCGATTAAAAATTTCAATCGGATCGGCGTCAATAAGACCAGTGATATCACCGCCAGCGGCAAAGACTTTTTCTCCACCCGTTAACAAAATACAGCGAACATCTTTATTGTCTGCTAATTCGGTAAAATACTTGGACAGCAATGTTTGCAGTTCCAAACTCAAAGCATTAGTCGCGTGTGGGCGATTTAATCTTAACTCAGCCACACCGGCTTCAGGAAAGCTCAATAAAACGCTAGGCTCGTTTTTATCTGTCATCAGTATCTCCAAAACACTGGAATAATAAATTGCTCCAGCACAGTATATAGTTCAATAGAGTTTCATTGTCACTTTTTGAACCTTAAGCCAGCATCGTCCATTTAGACGAAGCTATTAACCTAAAACTCTAGGTAAACTGTTTTCATGGAATTAATTTAATACGAGGCTGAGTTATGCTCCCTAGTGAAAAATATAAAGGCAAGGTTGTACTAATAACAGGAGGCACCAAAGGCATTGGTCTAGGTATCGCCAAAGAGTTCTTATCGGCAGGTGCCAAAGTTGTTGTCTGCGGTCGTCAAGAAGTCGAGTCATTGCCACAAGTAACCCTAGATGGAGACGTTAGGCAAGCTCACTTTATCCAAGCTGATGTTAAAGATATCGACAGTACTGCGGCTATGTTCAGTAAGATTGAACAGGAATACGGCACGCTAGACGTGTTAATTAATAATGCAGGTGGCAGTCCTTTCGCACTAGCTGACAAAGCTTCTCCTCGTTTCCATGAGGCTATACTCAAACTTAACTTGATTGCACCGTTAAATGTCGCGCAGCAGGCAAATCAAATCATGCAAGCGAATGATGGTGGCAGTATCATTTTCATTAGCAGTATCAGCGCGATGCGTGCTTCCCCTGGCACAGCAGCTTACGGTGCGGCTAAAGCGGGTATTTTATCGCTGGTTCAGTCGTTAGCGGTTGAGTGGGCACCAAAGGTAAGAACTATGGCTGTGAGCCCTGGTCTTGTTCAAACTGAAAATTCTCATCTCCATTACGGTGATGAAGACGGAATTGCCGCGGTTAGCGCAACAATTCCTGCTGGGCGTATGGCTCAGCCAGAAGATATCGCCAATGCCTGTGTATTCTTAGCTTCCCCTGAAGCGAGTTATTCAAGCGGTTGCAATTTGCTGCTTAATGGCGGTGGCGAAATGCCAGCATTTCTGAGTGCTAGCGACGAAAAGTAATTTAATAATAGAATTTATCTTGATAAATGCAGGAGACGAACATTGGCTAAATATGAATGGTTATCCGAAGTAGAAGCAATGGTAGGCCGACAATACGGTCGTATCTATGGGTGGGACAAAGTTAACGAAACGATGGTTAGACAGTGGTGTGAGGCTATGGGTGTAGATAACCCACTTTATACTGATGCTGAATTCGCTGCGACGACCGAGCATGGGCAAATTGTTGCGCCTCCAGCCATGTTACAAAGCTGGTGTTTAGCGGGCTTTGATGATGAAAGTCTTGCTCCTGGGTCGACAACAGATGACCCTTATGGGGTGCTTACCATCATGGAAGAACAAGGTTACCCAGCAGTCGTTGCGGTTAACTCAAATCTTCATTTCGATCGTTACATCAACATGGGTGAGAATCTTTATTACACCACCGTATTTGATAGCGTCAGCGAAGAGAAAACGACTGCGCTTGGAACGGGTTTCTTCGTCACGTTGAAAATGACTTATTTTTCAGAGCAGGTCGATGGCCAAGATGATGATAAAGTTGGCGAGCTAATGTTCCGCGTGTTTAAGTTTAAACCCGCGCAGAAACCAGCGAAAAAACCAGCTGAAAAAGCAGCACCGAAAAGAAAACGACCCAAACCAGGTATAAGCGATGATAACCGCTTCTTCTGGGATGGTTGTGAAGAAAAAGAATTGCGCATTCAAGAATGTAACTGCTGTAAAAAGCTACAACATCCACCAGCACCTGTGTGTATGCATTGTCACTCGTTCGATTTAGGTTACAAAGTAGCGAGTGGTAAAGGTGAGCTGTACTCATTTGTGGTTATGCATCATCCATACGTACCGCCATTTGATAATCCAAATCCCATTGGACTCATTGAGCTTGAAGAAGGTGTACGTATCCCGGCAGGTCTCATTGGCCTTGAAGACGGCGAGTCCCCGAAAATTGGCCAAGCGCTTCAAGTAGAATTCCATACCTTTGATGGCGAGTTGACCTTGCCACAGTTTAGAGCCGTTAAGGAGTAGTCATGGACTTTAATCTAACAGAAGAGCAATCGGCAATTGCTGATATGGCGAATAGCCTGTTTACCGATACCTGTACTGACGAGTTTCTTCGTGACTACGATGATGCTGGTCAAGGTACTATGTCGAGCTTATGGCAAGCCTGTATTGAAACTGGATTGCAAGGGGTGATCATCCCTGAAGCGGCTGGTGGTATTGATCTTGGCATGACTGAGCTAAGTCTGGTGTTACAAGCGCAAGGTGGTGCATTAGGTCAAGTGCCATTATGGCGACATCAGGTTGCGGCGACAGCCATTGCTAAATTTGGCCACGCTGACCTTCAATCATCTGCACAAGCGGCAGCAGAGGGCGCTAACCTTTTAACCTTGGCTTTCAACCTAGTTAATACCACTAACGAAGCACAAGTGAGTGTTGAACAAACCAGTGAAGGCTTACGACTTAACGGTCTGGTTCAGGCGGTTGCCGTAGCTGGTTTGGCTGATTCTATCTTGTTGCCTCTGACAGTAGATAACGAAATACGCTGGGCGCTAATTGATAGCAAGGCATCAGGATTATCGTTAACTAAAGGGCAAATGACCCAAGGTGAAGAGGTTGCTGACTTGCAACTAAGCGATGTTGTTATTGCTAATTCAGCTTTGCTTGATAGCGATGCAAATAGCTGGTTGGTGCCGAGAATTCTAGCCTCATTGGCTTCTTTGCAATTGGGTGTTAGCGAAGCACAAATTAGCAAAACAGTTGAATACGTTAGCGAACGTCAACAGTTTGGTCGCACTATTGGCACCTTTCAAGCGGTGCAGATGACCATGGCAGATACAAAAATTGCCCTTGAAGCATTGCGCAGCAGTGTATGGCAACTGTGTTATCGCCTTGATAACAACTTGGGCTGTGAGCACGAAGCTTTTGCAACGGCTTGGCAGGCTTGTGAAGCAGGCCATGAAATTGCTCACAAAGCACAACATGTCCATGGTGGTTTTGGTGTAGATGTTAGCTATGTTATTTACCGATACCTGTACTGGAGCCGGGCGATTAGCCTAAATTTGGGCGGTAGTCCCGCATTATTAGCGAAACTTGGCGATGTCTTAACTGAAAACGATAAGCTTGGCTGGAAATATGATCTGGATGAAAACTATGCAAAATAAAACAATGCAATTTAATGAAGTTCAAGTGGGTGATAAGTTACCTGAGCTAGCTGTTCCAATCACCGTAAGGTTAATCTCTGGCGGTGCCTTAGCAACCCGTGACTTCTTTGCCGGTCACCATGATAAAGATGCAGCTATTGAGTTAGGCTCACCCCATGTTTTTATGAACATCTTAACTACAAATGGGCTGGTACAACGCTTTGTTGAGCAATGGAGTGGCCCTGGTAGTTGTTTTCAAGATCTCGACATTAAGTTGGGTATGCCTAATTATCCGGGTGACACCATGACATTTATGGGCGAAGTCACTGCGACAGATGAGAAAAGTCGCACCGTTGATGTTGGCCTAGCGGGTCAAAATAAATACGGCACTCATGTAACTGGCACAGTGCGATTAGTACTACCATAAACTTAGGAGAGACAAGATGAATGAGTCAATTAGCGGTAAAGCTGCCATTGCAGGTCTAGGTGTCACCGAGTTTTCTAAAAACTCTGGTCGTACCGAATTACGTTTAGCGATGGAAGCGACATTATCGGCACTAGAAGATGCGGGTATTGATCCAAGTGAAGTGGACGGTTTCTGTAGTTATTCTGTTGATAAAGTACCAGAATATGAAATTGCCCGCCTACTAGGATGTGACGAAGTTAAATTCTTCTCACAAATCCCTCACGGAGGCGGCGCAGCGTGTGCTCCAATCATGCATGCAGCAATGGCTGTTGCTAGCGGCGTGGCAAAAACAGTTGTGGTCTACCGAGCAATGAACGAACGTTCTTGGTACCGTTTCGGTACAGGCGATTACGGTTTTGCATCGTCACCCATTTTTGAAAACACTAACTACGGTTGGTATATGCCACACGGTTTTCATACCCCAGCTGGCTGGGTTGGTATGTTTGCACAGCGTTATATGCATGAATTTGGCGCAACATCAGAAGATTTTGGCCGTGTGGCTGTCGCCTCACGTGATTTTGCAGCAACTAATCCGGCGGCTTTCTTTTATGAAAAGCCAATTACGCTAGAAGATCATCAAGCGTCAAAATGGATTTGTGAGCCGTTGCATTTACTGGATTGCTGTCAGGAATCTGATGGTGCAGTCGCTATGGTGATCACCAGTGTTGATCGTGCTAAAACCTTAAAGCAAAAACCTGTGGTGATTAAAGCGGGCGCTCAAGGTATTGCTGAAGGTCAGCAAATTATGACCTCGTATTACCGTGAAGATATTACCGGTTTACCAGAAATGGGTATCGTTGCTAAAGAGCTTTATGCTCAATCTGGCCTAGGTCCTGATGATTTCCAAACCGCGATTATTTATGATCACTTTACCCCGTTTGTATTGCCACAACTTGAAGAGTTTGGTTTTGCCGAGCGTGGTAAAGCAAAAGACTTTATTCGCGCTGGTCATCATGAACGTGGTGGTAAGTTACCAATTAATCCCCACGGTGGACAATTGGGCGAAGCCTACATTCATGGTATGAACGGTGTTGCCGAAGCAGTAAGACAAGTACGTGGTAGTGCGGTTAATCAGGTTGACGATGTAGAAAATGTACTCGTTACCGCTGGTACCGGCGTTCCAACCAGTGGCTTAATTTTAGGCGCAGAGTAAGGAGTACACCATGTTCATTGATTTAACCCCAGAGCAACGGGCGCTACGCCTAGAAGTACGAGATTACTTCCAACAATTAATGACCCCTGAGCTGCGCAATAAGCTTAGAGGTAAAGAAGGCGGCGAAGATTTTCGTAATGTGGTTCGCCAAATGGGTAAAGATGGCTGGTTAGCCGTTGGTTGGCCAAAAGAGCACGGTGGTCAAGGCTATCAAGCGACTGAACAGCTAATCTTTTTTGAAGAAGCAAACATTGCTGGCGCGCCATTACCTTTTGTTACCATCAGCACCGTAGGGCCAGCATTAATGTCCTATGGTAGTGATCTGCAAAAAGAGAAATTTTTACCGGGTATCGCCAATGGTGAAATCCACTTTGCTATTGGTTATTCTGAGCCTAATGCGGGTTCAGATTTAGCTACGTTAAAAACCAAAGCTACGTTAGAAGGCGATAGCTTTGTCGTTAACGGTAACAAGCTTTGGACTTCTGGCGCTGAATCGGCTGATTATATTTGGCTTGCTGCAAGAACTGATGAAGAATTAGCACGTCACAAAGGGATCTCCATTATGATCCTAGATACGCAAAGTGAAGGCTTTAGTAGCACGGTTATTCCAACCTGTTCGAACCCAACTGCTGCCACCTATTATGACGATGTCAAGGTGCCAAAAGAGATGTTAGTTGGTGAGTTAAATGGCGGTTGGAAGCTTATTACCGCGCAATTAAACCATGAGCGCTTAGGTCTAGGTTCATGGTCTGATAAAGTGGTAGGCTTGTATCGTCGTGTTTATCTGTGGGCTAATAGCCAAGATGAAAAAGGAAAACGTGCGACCGATAACCCTTGGGTACGCTCGGCGCTTGCAGAATGTTATGCCAAACTAGAAGCCATGCGTTTAATTAATTTCCGCATCGCTGCCGATTTAGAGCAAGGTCAAATGGATATTGCTCTAGCGTCAGTAACTAAAGTTTATGGCAGTGAATCGGCCATTGAAATTTTGCGTAAGCTTATCGATATTGTCGGGTTGAATTCCATGGTGCAAGCTGACTCAGCCGCATCATATTTAATGGGTGAGCTAGAATACGAAGTGCGTGCCTCAGTGACACTGACCTTTGGCGGTGGCGCGAATGAAATACAGCGCGAACTTATTTCACAGTTTGGTATTGGCATGCCACGCGCAGTACGCTAATACCCGTCATCATTGAAACTGCAGCTTTATTGCCAGCGTATTGAATAACAATCACTTATGAAAAATAAGCTCATGTTATTCAATACTTGACAGCTTCACTGCAATTCCAATGCTATTGGGTATAGTAAATAGGAGATAAATATGAGTGATTTAGATGAATTTCGTCAAGAAGTTCGTGCTTGGCTAGAGGCTAACTGCCCAATGTCACTGCGCACACCAACCCCTGATGGCGAACTTATTTGGGGTGGCAGTGAAGTAAACTTCACCTTTGATGATCAACGCCTTTGGTTTGATCGCATGCGTGATAAAAATTGGTTTTGTCCAACATGGTCTACTGAAGTAGGCGGCGGTGGCTTAAATGCCAAAGAAAATGGCGTCTTAGAGAGTGAAATACGCCGCTTAAAATGTCGACCACCTCAAATAAACCTAGGTATTTGGATGCTTGGGCCTGTGTTATTACAGCACGGAAGTGAAGATCAAAAGAAACAGTTTTTAACCCCGATGACCCGTGGCGAAGTACGTTGGTGTCAAGGTTTTAGTGAGCCAAATGCCGGCTCTGATCTTGCCAGTATTCGCACTAGTGCGGTAGACAAGGGTGATCACTATCTAGTTAATGGTAGTAAGATCTGGACCTCTTACGGCGATCAATCAGATTGGATGTATGCCCTTGTGCGTACCGATCCAAAAGCACCTAAGCACCAAGGTATCAGCTTATTGTTGCTTGATATGCATAGCGAAGGCGTTAAAGCCACACCTATCGATTTGATCAGCGGCAAATCGACTTTTTGTGAAGTGTTCTTTGACAACGTTGTGGTTCCAAAAGAAAACTTAATTGGTGAGCTCAACAACGGTTGGAAGTTAGCGAAAGAGTTACTGCAACATGAGCGTAGCGCAATGTCTAAGTTTGGTGAGTTTCAATTGCCAACACACTTTGATTTGATGTCAGTAGTTAATGAATATATGCCTGCGCCGCATAGCAAAAGTGAAGCGGCACTGCTTGATAAAGCCCAATCAGCCAGCATGGAAGAGAGTGCTTATAATCTGACGGTGCAACGTTTAACCCAAGAAATGCAAGCGGGTCAAAACTGCTTTGGCTTAATGTCGATCATGAAATTTGTTCACAGTGAGCAAGAAAAAACTAAATTTGAATTGCTACTTGACGCCATGGGGTATCGAGGCTTGGGTTGGGAAGATGACAGCTTTAGTGAGCAAGAACAGTCAATTACCCGCGCATGGCTAAATAGCTTTGCACAAACCATTGCCGGAGGTTCGTCAGAAGTTCAACTGAATGTAATCGCCAAGCGCGTCTTGCAACTACCTGAAAATAAAGGAACAAGCTAATGAGTATGGTATATAGCGAAGACGATCGCATGTTGGCCGATACGGCCGAAGAATTTCTTGCCGCGAAAAGCCCTGTATCAGCACAACGTGCACTGCGTGATAATGAAGCGCCACTTAATTTTGATCCGGAAATTTGGCAGCAAATGATGGAACTTGGTTGGGGTGCTATCACCTTTCCTGAAGAACTCGGTGGTTTAGATTTTGGTTACAAAGGCTTAGGCGCGGTATTTGAAGCTATGGGTAAACACCTTACAGCGTCACCAATGTTATCATCAGTGGTGCTTAGCGGTTCATTGCTGCAACAACTAGCAAATACGTCTCAGCAAGAATGGCTTAGTGCCATTATTAGCGGTGAAAAGCGTTTAGCGTTAGCAATTGACGAGCAAGCTCGCCACAAGCCAGAAGCCATTGAAACAACGGCAACAGCGGATGGTGAAGGTTTTGTACTAAACGGTCAAAAAACCATGGTCATTGACGGTGTTCGCCCTGACGGTTGGATTGTTGCAGCTAAACATCAAGATGGGGTTAGCTTATTCATCGTGCCATTTAGCGATGAGGTTAAAGTAAGTCGTGTTAAACTAATTGATTCGCGTAATTATGCGAACATTAGTTTTGAACAGCTTAAATTGCCTGCTGATGCGTTACTAGGTAACGCTGGTGAAGGGGCAACGGCGCTTGATAAAGCACTTGATCTTGGCCGTTTATGTCTGAGCAGTGAAATGCTTGGTGCAATTAAAGTGATTTTTGCTATGACGGTAGAGTACTTGCAAGTACGTGAACAGTTCGCGGTTAAAATTGGGACGTTTCAAGCACTACAACACCGCGCCGCCAAATGTTTTATCGAACTAGAGTTAGCACAATCGACTGTGATTTCGGCACTATCAAAAGCGGATAGCGATGCTGACGACTTTGCCGCCAGCGTAAGCTTAGCAAAATGGAAACTGTCGAAAGTTGCCGATCTAGTCAGTGGTGAAGCGGTGCAGATGCATGGTGGCATCGGCGTAACCGATGAGCTAGATGTTGGTCTTTATCTAAAACGCATTCGTGTTGCTCAAATGATCTTAGGTGATGTAGATTTTCACCACGCGCGTTATGCCAAGCTAACGGCTTAATTAGCTAATTATGTCAGTTTAAAAGGTAGGCCATCAACTAATTATTGATGGCCTTTTTTTTAGTCGTATCAAATTAGTCACATCAAAGCCTTACACGTCATAGTTGGCAGAGAGGCTGGAGGAAAAGAGTTAACACTCGTATCACCCCAAAAGTTTGAGAACTTATACCAATCCGTATAAGAAAGTGACCGCTTAGCGAGAGTTTAAAGGCTTAGAGGCAAGGCATTGATAGCAGGTAATGGTTATTCAGGAGAATATGCTCCTGCATTCTCTAATAAGCTACATCCATGTAGCGTCCTTGTCAAAATCAATAACGCAGCATATAAGCCTTTAAAACTAGCCCTTTGGGAGCGCATCAACACCATGATAACTACACAAAATATGTTTGATGTAGAATAACTATATCTACACATTTTTTTTGTTCTAATGTCGCTGATGCAGTTCTAAGTGGTCCCTTCTTTATACGGAATGGTATTACATATTTAATATTTTTAAGGTATATATGAACGATTTAGAAGCACGGCTGAGTCAAATAGAACAGCGTCTGCAACTTGCCGAGGATGAACTAGAACTGCGAAATATTATGGTACGCTACGGTTTTGCGGTCGATTGCGGTGATGTAGAGACGGCACTAGCCTGTCACAGCGAAAATGCTATTTACACAGTAAGTTCACCGACCGCTGGCCGGGATGACTTTGACAGTGGCGACCTGCGCTTAAGCGGGCATCAAGCTATTGCAGACATGCTAAAATCAGACATGCATCAATCACTCATACCTAATTGCGCTCATACGGTTGGTCCATTTACCATTGAATTAAATGGGGATAGTGCAAGAGCTACCGGTTATTCACGGCTTTATCATCGAAAAGAAGACGATTTCAACTTGATGCGGTTAGCTGTAAATGAATGGCAATTTATGCGCGGTCTTAATGGTTGGCTGATCACAGCGCGAGAGTCACGACTTATTGGGGCAAGTGAGACACAAATATTATTGGCTCGGGCAGCGTTTTACCCAACAACACATCATAAAAAGACTTGACCGTCAGAAATACTTATACCATTTTAACAGTCGATAATCGCCAAGGCGATATTATGAACACTCACTCATAATAAGCTTAATCGCTTCTAGGCCTTTTCGTAAGCTTATTTCATCTGTCGCATAGTTAATACGAATACACTGGTGTTTATGCGGCCAATCGTCCTCGATATTTATGAAAAAATTGTGCCCCGGAATAATATAAACGTCTTTTTCTTTTAAACGTTGATAAAGCGTTTCACAACTTATTTTGGCATCTTTAAACCACAGCCACATAAAAAATGCGCCCTCTACCTTGTGTAAATAAACCGACATATCACCAAAGACTTCGTTGAAAAGTCGTATTGCCGTTTGCGATTTGTCACTATAATAAGGCTTAACGACATTTCTGCAGAGATTTAGCAACTCCTTATCTTTAATCATTCGCGTGAGTAACGACGGCCCTAAGCTGTTAGGTGTAAGGATCATGCTGCCATTAATATGACCAATGGCTTGAATAAAATCTTTATGGGCGATGACTATTCCCGTGCGTAAACCAGCTAAACCTAATTTTGATAAAGACATGCACAAAATAATATTAGAATTCCAACTGAGGGTAGCGTCTGTGTATATGCAGCCTGGAAAGGGGTGACCGTAGGCGTTGTCGACAATTAATGGGATGTTATATTGCTGAGCTAGTGTATCTAGTTGTTTTAGCTCCTTGTCGGTGATGACGTTACCTGTGGGATTCGTTGGTCGTGAGACGCAAAGCGCACCAATAGAGTTATCTGATGCTAATGTTTGGGCTACGGCCTCAAAATTAACTACATACTTAAACTGTTTTGACTTCGTTTCGGTGTCTAAAATTTCAATGTCAGGTTTAATCGCAATAAACATATTTTCTGATAAACCTTGGTCAGCATAGCCTACATATTCAGGTGCTAAAGGAAACAGAATCTTTTTGTGTTTACCATCAGGCATATCTCCTGCAAATAAATTAAACAACACAAAGAAATTTGCTTGGCTACCATTACTTAAAGCAATATTGTTTTCATCTATATCCCAAGCGTAATTTTCATTGAATTTGTTGGCAAGCGCGACGCGAAAATCTTCGTTACCTTGGGGGTGATCGTAAAGACCAATAACCTTATCAACTTGTGTGCTAGTAATTAGTTTTTGTAACTCGCCAACAAACACTTTATTTACTTCAGGGATAACTGCAGGGTTACCACCACCTAGCATAATGATATTAGGATTTTTGCTGTTTTTTGCGTTGCCTAAATCTTCCATTAATTGGCTTATACCGTTGGGGCGGGTGAACTTTGAGCCGAATTTTGATAAGTTCATATTGTTTACAAGATTAAATAAATATGGTCGCCAAGTATAACTGAAATCAATTTATACCGCTTGTGCAATATAAGGAAGTATCGTGATAGAAGCTTTGCCCTATGTAGTGGCATAGTTAAGTAGTGTTATAGTTAATTTTTTAGGAGCACACTTGAGCAATGATTATGTCGTTAACATTTTATGTTGATAAATATGTTAATACTTTCTGTAAATCATTACTGCATTTTCACGTTCATAAATAGTGGTAATAGATGAACTATTTTACGAAACAACTAGAACAAGCCTATTTATGAAATTACTTGGCTTCAACTTGGCCTGTTGCTTGCTGCTACTTATAAATAAAATATATCTGTATGGGTGAGTTATAATTATAAGTGTCTTATTATATTTAATTTGAGGTAAAGTAATTATCAGCGATTAAATGGTGATGTTAGCCCAATTTTTAATTCGAAATAGTATCGTAAGGTAATACTACAATAATACTTCTATCTCACAAAGGGGCGTTTTCGCCATAGAGT
>Ga0105358_10000308_pt1 | contig 23536 bp, 21 predicted proteins | sample GOMGulsemesocosm_5_FD_83509 | JGI IMG/M metagenome (GOLD analysis project Ga0105358, IMG submission 83509) | Methane-oxidizing microbial communities from mesocosms in the Gulf of Mexico - GOM15C Gulf of Mexico | ecosystem: Environmental > Aquatic > Marine > Cold seeps | place: Gulf of Mexico... | reverse complement strand
TAAGTTAATGATTAAAAAATAACTGGTCAACATTACGTTCTATTTGTTTAGCTATTAGTGCTTCTGGTTCATCTCTTATAGTGCTTAAGGCGTTAAATACGGTAAGTATATTCAGTGGTGTATTGATTAAACCCTGTTGACCAAAAGGGGGTATGGCAGGGGCGTCAGTTTCTAATAATAAGCTAGTTAATGGCAAACGTTTAACTGCATTAATAGTTTTTTTAGATCTGGCGTAGGTGATTGTACCGCCAATACCCAGTTTAAAACCTAGCTCTACGTAGGCTTTCGCTTGTTGATAACTTCCTGAAAAGGCATGAATAACACCGGCTTTATCTAATTTAACCTTTTTTAATAATGGCAAGATTAAATGATGCGATTGGCAGTGATGGATAACGACAGGTAAATTGTTATCTTTGGCTACTTGCAACTGCATTTCAAAGAATGCTTGTTGTAAATTCAAATTATTAGTTAACGCTTGCTCGCTTTTAGTATTCTTCTTTGCTTTAAAGACATCAATACCACACTCGCCAATGGCAACTATGTTGTTACGATATTTTATCACGGCTTGTTTAAGTTTTCGCTCATTAAACGCAAGTTCTATATTCTTAGCTGATTTTTTATTAGCCGACTTGTTAGTAGGTAAGTTATCTTGAAGAATAAGAAACCAGGGATGTATACCTAAACAACATGAGATGTTAACGGTGCTATTTACTTTAGAAAAGAGTGCTTGAGTAGCGTTCGCTAGATCAGGTAGCGATAATGCGCGTTGCCAATGTTCTGGATTGACTGAAGGGACTATAATACGGTTAATATTAAGTTGTTGGCATTGCGTTAATAGTTGAGGGAGTTCGTGCTGAAACTCAGTAAAATCAAGGTGACAATGACTATCGGTAAATTGCATTATTGCCCCCTGTTTTATCAATAATTAGTCTTATGACTATTTTTACATTCTATCCATGACTTCAATGCCTAAAATATTTAAACCTTGTTTTAATGTTTGTGCTACCACTTGGCATAAGGCTAAACGTGAAGCTTTAACTTCATCGCTAATACCTTCTTTAAGAATAGGACAAGCTTCATAAAAACTCATATAAAGGCTAGCCAATTCATAAAGGTAGTTACATAACAAGTTAGGTGTACATTCACTGATAACAGCATCTATTACGTCTTCAAGCTGTAATAGTTTTAAGGCTAAGGCTTTTTCTTGTGGCTCAATAATTGCTATGTTTGTTTGAGTTTTCGCTTGAGTTGAAGTAACCCCCGCTTTAGCACTTTCTGCCTCATTACTCTCAGCTTTAGTACTCCCAGCCTTAGAAAATATACTTTGAATACGTGAATAAGCGTATTGTAAATAAGGGGCGGTAGCGCCTTCAAAGCTCAGCATGGTTTTCCAGTTAAAAATATAATCACTGGTGCGATTTTTTGATAAATCAGCAAACTTAACTGCGCCAATACCTACTTTTTCTGAAAGATCAGCCAACGCTTTAGCATCAATATCTGGATTCTTTTCTTTAATTAAATCACTTGCTCGGCTAACTGCTTCGTCTAATAATTCTGCTAGTTTAATTGTGCCACCTGTACGAGTTTTAAATGGTTTGCCATCATCCCCCATCATCATACCAAAAGGGCAATGATCATAACCAACGTGCTCAGGTAAAAAACCAGCCTTACGAGCAACGACTTCAACTTGCTTAAAATGCAGTGATTGGCGAGCATCAGTGAAAATAATGATGCGGTCGGCCGCTAATTTACCACTACGGTAACGACAAGCAGATAAATCAGTAGTGGCATATAAAAAACCACCACCCGACTTTTGTACGATAAGTACAGGTGCATCACCATCTTTATTAACCATTTCTTCAATAAAAACCGCTTTAGCGCCTTGGCTTTCAACAGCAATTTCTTTTGCTATTAACTCATCTACAACAATTGACAAGTCATCGTTATAAGCACTTTCACCCATGATGTCACTGCGTTTTAATGACACATTTAATTTAGCGTAAATTTCTTCACTGTGGGCAATAGAGATATCAATGAATTGTTGCCATAATTTGGCAGAGTCAATATCACCACTTTGTAACTTAACTACGTCAGCACGTGCACGATCAGCGAATCCTTCTTCATTATCAAAACGCACTTTTGCTTCACGGTAAAAATTTTCTAAATCGCTAAGTGCGGTTTCAGCCACTTCATCACTGGCTAATTTGTCACTTAAATGGGCGATTAACATACCAAACTGTGTTCCCCAATCACCCATATGGTTTTGACGGATAACCTTATCGCCACGAAATTCTAGTGCGCGCACTACCGCATCACCAATAATGGTTGAACGTAAATGACCAACATGCATTTCTTTAGCAAGGTTAGGTGCACTGTAATCGACGACTACTGTTTGTTGCTTATTTTGTCGAGGGTCATCTGAGCCAGTGCATCTTTGCGTTACGCCAATATGATCATCTTGGGCAACGGTATTAAGTTGTGCGGCAAGCCAGGTTTCATCAAGGTGAATATTAATAAAACCAGGACCGGCAAGTTCAATTTTGCTAGCGATACCGTGTAGGTCCAGCTCAGCAACAACTTTGGTTGCTAATTCGCGTGGATTAGTTTTTAGTTTTTTAGCTGCGCCCATCACGCCATTGGCTTGATAATCACCAAACTGTGGGCGATTTGATAAACTAATCGCTGGATTAGTTCCTGCGGGTAAACCTGCAGCAACCATTGCAGCACTGACTTTTTCACTTAATATTTGTTTAATATTCATTTCGTTATCTCATTCTCATTGTTATTTGGCGCAATACCGTCATCAATCGTGCTCATTGACTAACGTCAACTCCGCGCGTTTTCTTTGGCCTTGCACCAACTAACTGCGAGAATGCGTAACTCACAGCTAGTACTTCTATTTGTTTTTTGATGCTTTCCAATAACATCAAACTTACTCTTAACTTACTCGGATTTGGCAAAGTAGTTTGTTTATTTTACTAGGCGCTTGACCATTTTTATAAAGGAGCTTAGTACACTAAGTGACTGCATAAAAATGATTAAGCAACGACGTAAAATGACAAACTAAAAAGCCAAATTAGTGTTCACGGGTTGCATGGAACGCTATATCTGGATTTCGCTCTTGTGCTAACGATAAATTCACCATGGTTGGGGCAATATAAGTTAAGTTATTACCGCCGTCTAGTGCTAAGTAATCACCAGCTTTTTTCTTGAATTTTTCTAAAATGCGATCATCATCACAGCTGCACCAACGCGCTGTTGCTACACTAATTGGCTCATAAATGGCATCAACCTTATACTCTGTTTTCAATCGTTGTACTACGACTTCAAACTGCAATACACCGACTGCGCCAACGATCATGTCATTATTGATAAAAGGTCTAAATACTTGTACCGCACCTTCTTCAGAAAGCTGGATTAAACCTTTTTGCAATTGCTTCGCTTTTAATGGATCACGTAAACGAATACGTCGAAACATTTCAGGGGCAAAGTTTGGAATACCACTAAATTTCATCATTTCGCCAGCGGTAAACGTATCACCAATCTGAATGCTGCCATGATTATGTAAACCAATAATATCGCCGGCATAGGCTTCATCTACTTGAGCCCTATCACCTGCCATAAAGGTTACCGCATCGGCAATTTTTACATCTTTACCTAAGCGTACTTGTTTCATTTTCATGCCTTTTTCATACTTACCTGAGCAAATGCGCATAAAGGCGATACGGTCACGATGTTTAGGATCCATGTTCGCTTGAATTTTAAAAACAAAACCTGAAAACTTTTCTTCCTGAGCAGTTACTTCTCTCGCGTCAGTCATTCGCGGTAAAGGTTTAGGTGCCCATTTAGTTAAGCCATCAAGCATATGATCAACGCCAAAGTTACCTAATGCGGTACCAAAAAATACTGGTGTTATTTCGCCATTTAAAAATTGAGTTAAATCAAAATCGTGTGAGGCACCCAGTACTAACTCCATTTCGTCACGGAAATCTTCGGCAAATGGACCAATGGCTTCATCTAGGGCTGGATTATCAAGACCTTTGATTACACGTCTTTCTTGAATCATATGGCCTAAACCTGATTGATATAAAAATATTTCATCGGTAAGTAGGTTATAAACACCTTTAAATTCTTTACCCATTCCTATTGGCCAAGTAATAGGGGCACATTTGATATTTAGTACTGTTTCAACTTCATCCATCACCTCTATAGGATCTCTAACATCGCGATCCATTTTGTTCATAAAAGTGATGATAGGGGTATCACGCAAACGGGTGACTTCCATTAGTTTAACCGTACGTGCTTCTACACCTTTGGCAACATCGATAACCATTAAGCAAGAATCTACCGCAGTTAATGTTCGATAAGTATCTTCAGAAAAGTCTTCATGGCCGGGAGTATCAAGTAAGTTTACTAGGCAATTATTGTAAGGAAACTGCATGACAGAAGTAGTGATAGATATACCACGCTCTTTTTCCATTTCCATCCAGTCAGACTTTGCATGTTGGCCTGACTTTTTACCTTTCACCGTACCTGCTCTTTGTAAGGCCTGACCAAACAATAATACTTTTTCGGTAATAGTGGTTTTACCCGCATCAGGATGCGATATTATGGCGAACGTGCGACGAAGATCGACTTGTTCTTGCTGAGCTGACATGCAAATTACCTTTTAAGCCAAGAGAGAATGTAAAAAACGGCACATTATAGCGAATTTAACAGGGTAAAGTCATTCAAAGCGAAGGAAATAGTTTTTAAAGTTATAAAGATAAGCACATGATTATGGCGTCTTCATAACCAAAGCCGCGAGCACTTGGGTAATAACCCGTTCTACGACCTGTTTCAATAAATCCTACATTCATATAGAGCATTTGTGCGCTAATATTTTTAGCGCGCACTTCTAACCATATTTTAACGGCGCCTTGCGCTTTTGCTTGATTAATAAACTGTATTAAGAGTTTTTTTCCTAAGCCTTTACCTTGGTTAGCAGGGTCGACACAAATATCCATGAGCGTGACTTCATCAATAACTTGCTCACCAATATAAAAGCCAATGATAGTCGATGGTTCGTGCAGCGGTTCACCGAGCTTTTTTCCGAAGTATCGACCGCCAATACAACTGCGAAAGGTTTTCTCACTCCAGGGGTGTGAATGACATTCATCTTCTATCTGCATCAATGGGGTTACATCGGCAAGGGTAATGGGCGTAAAAGTTAAAGAGTTATTCATATTTTCACATCAACGTTACTGTTTATAACAGCTTAGTCATTATAGTTTGCCATAATTGTTTTTTTAAGGCGGGAGACTTGCGGATCAATTCAATGCTTGGACTTATTAATTTATTATCAGCACAATGAATTGATAATGTTGTGTTTTGATCCGTATTTTCATTTGTGTTTTCATCAGGATAGAAGAACCAATTAAATAAACCTAAATCAAGGTGATCTTTTTTTGCGGTAATTTCACCAATAGAAAGTTCAAGCGTGAATAATAAATCAGTAAAAAATGTTTGCTTAATTAAGGTGTTTAAAAATTCAGTATTTAGTTCTAGGTAACTGAGATCATATTCTGAATTATTTTGAATAGGTGGCGTACTCTGGAAGGCTACGGGTCTATGCTGCCACAAACTAATCCCCATTTCAGTTAATTGCTGATGTTGTCTTTGATTAATGCTCATTGTGTAATAATGACAGACTTGGCTATTGTTGGATAGCGTTTGAAAAAGTTAACAAGAAAAAAATAGAAGAGAAAATGGCAGGGGTGGAGAGACTCGAACTCCCAACCATCGGTTTTGGAGACCGCTGTTCTACCAATTGGAACTACACCCCTGCAGTGGAAGTGAATTATACTGATGCCAAAGCAAAGGTAAAGGGCAAATGATTAAAAACTTTGAATTGTTTTACTGTTCGGCTATTTTATAAACAAAGGGCGTGGAGTTACTAGCAATAAAAGTTACGAATTGCGAAACCTACACCATGTTATACCCATATATGGGTATAACATGGTGTATTCGTTACTCTCTACTTTATTTGCTTGTTTTCCTCATTTCACAAAACCTAAATTTATCAGGGTAGGGATAAACATCTTCATAAATACCATCAGCAACATTTTTCTGAGATTGTTGCCAGTAACTTGCGGTTAATAAATCTTTATGATGTATTTTAAAGGCTTTTAAATACTTAGGATTGGCAAGTGCAAAAGTACCTAGTTCTTCTGGGAACATATCGCCAGGCGCAACGGAATACCAAGGCTCAGCCGCATAAATTTGCTCCTCAGTAACGGCCACAGGTTTTACTCTGAAATTAATTTCGTCCATGTAAGTTATTTCATCATAATCATAAAAAATCACTCGGCCATGTCGGGTAACTCCAAAGTTTTTCAATAACATATCACCAGGGAAAATATTAGCAGAAATGAGCTCTTTAATTGCTTGACCATAACCATTTAACGCATCTTCTATTTCTTCATCACTGGCTTTCGCTAAATAAAGATTTAATGGCACCATGCGGCGTTCAATGTATAAATGCTTAATAATAAGCAAGTCATCTTCGTAACGCAGGAGTGATGGGGCAACTTTTTGTAATTCTTCTAACGCTTCAGTATCAAACCGATCTTTAGGAAAAGCCACATCAGAGTATTCCATGGTATCAGCCATGCGACCCACTCTATCGTGTAGTTTTACTAATCGGTACTTCCCTTTTACGTCAGCACGGGTCATATTTTTGCTAGGAGAAAATTTATCTTTAATAATTTTAAAAACATATGGATACGATGGCAGCGTAAATACTGACATTACCATGCCTTTTATTCCTCGTGCTAATTCCAATTTATCATCACTGTCATCTAGATGATTTAAAAAATCACGATAGAATTGGGTTTTACCTTGTTTGTGAAAGCCGATGGCGGAATATAAATCAGCCTTAGTTTTGTGGGGGATTAGGCTTTGTAAAAAGTTTACTAGCGCATAAGGATGCAAGCAATCAACAAAGAAATAGGCACGAGCAAAACCGAATACTACCGCCATGTCTTCACTTTTGCTTAACAAGGCATCAATGTATAAACCGCCTTTATCGTCATTTAATACCGATATAATAAAAGGGGTTTGGCCAGCGGGTGATAATACCCGACCAATTAAATAAGCGCCTTTATTGCGGTAAAAAGTAAAATCTAAAATATCAAACTGTAAATCTTCTAGCTTAAAGCGAGTTTTATGAGCTTTACGAAGAAAAGCTCGGATCAAAATATCAACGTCAGCACTTAAATCGCTATAAGGAACTGTGCTTTTGTGAGCATTCATAATGTCGCAAACAGTTTCTTTTAGACCTTTTATTTCAGGCTTATAGCTGGTGTAAATACTTGGGGTTGGTCTGTCATCAAGTCGCTGAGCAGTGCTTTCTACAAAGATATAATCATTGTGATAGTACTTACGATGAAACAACCAACAAAACACTGAGTTATAAAAAGTTTCAGCTAGCTCTGGCTGCATGTGATTGGCGAGTAATTCAATATAGTTTTGTTTGACTTGAAGCCATAAACTATCATCAAGTGAGTCAATGTTAAAATCTTGCTTGATGGTTTCATACGTTTCTTTCACCCTCTCTTCATAAAAGGTGGTTCGCGCTTTAGCCGCTTTTTGTACTTCACTCCACTGGGATTTATGAAAGCGTTGTTGGGCTGACTTGGTTATTTCTATAAACAGGTGAATATGGCGGTCAAAGCCATTGAGAATAGTGTTGGCTATATCGCCAGCGAGATTGTTCATAAATGCCTACTAATACCAAAACCAATAAATATGTGATCACTAACTTACTGCCATTGGTGTAACTGAGTGGTTTTACTAAGTTTTTAAAGCATACGCTAAAATAATAACGAAGTGAGGTTTTATCTAAAAGTTAATTAAATACTGACTATAATCAGCAATAATATCAAGTCATTAAAGTCTTATACCAATACCAATAAATATGTGATCATTCTAAATGGGCTAAATATTCCAATAACATCGTTGCTTTCAATCACACACGCCCGCTATTGCTCAATCAAGCACCTTGCCTACATGACGGTACAGGAAGTACCTTATCAGAGAATGCAGGACGCACATTCTCCTGACGTAGGTACTTAGATTTTGTCCGGAACTAAAACCTGTGTTCTTGAATATTTACCCTCATTGATATTTGATCACTAACTGACTGCCATTGCTATTAACCGCTACTTATCTAAGTAAATTCTCTTATTTAGCTTGCTATCAAAGGCTTCGGGTTTTAAAATCACGCGTTTTTAATAATAGTTACTTTTTATACTGTATTTACATTAAACAAGGCTCTTCTTAATATATCATCATGCGTGTATCTGATTTCTCTTTCGATTTACCCACTGAGCTTATTGCTCGCTTCCCTAAAGCTAATCGTACGGGAAGTCGATTAATGCTGCTTGAAGGCGATACTGGCGCGATAACTGATCTTGGTTTTAAAGATATTATCTCGCAATTAAATGCGGGTGATTTAATGGTGTTTAACAATACCCGCGTTATTCCTGCGCGTATGTTTGGACAAAAATCCACTGGCGGTAAAATTGAAGTATTGGTTGAACGTTTAATCGACAAAAATACGGTGCTAGCGCATATTCGTTCGAGTAAATCGCCAAAAATAGGCGCAGAATTATTACTTGAAGGAACCGCTAAAGCGACAATGATAGCGCGTCATGGTGCTTTGTTTGAACTGAAATTTGCGGGGGAACAATCGGTACTGTCAATATTAGATGATATTGGCCATATGCCATTGCCACCTTATATAGATAGGCCTGATGAAGATAGCGACCGTGAGCGTTATCAAACAGTATACAATGAAAAGCCCGGTGCAGTTGCAGCACCAACAGCAGGGTTACATTTTGATGATGCCTTGCTTGAACAAATTAAAGCCAAAGGCGTTGAATTAGCCTTTGTTACCTTACATGTCGGCGCTGGTACTTTTCAGCCGGTAAAAGTTGATGAAATTGCTGATCATATTATGCATGCTGAATATGTTGAGGTGTCACCTGAGGTGATTGATCAAATCAAAAAAACGAAAGTGAATGGTGGTCGGGTTGTAGCTGTTGGTACGACTTCAGTTCGTTCACTAGAAAGCGCGGCTAAGTCGGCTGAAGTGGCAGGTAAAGAATTAACGGCTTTTTATGGTGATACGGATATATTTATTACGCCAGGGTATGAATTTAAATTAGTGGACGCTTTGCTAACGAATTTTCATTTGTCAGAATCAACCTTATTAATGTTAGTGAGTGCTTTTTCGGGTTATGAAAATATTATGAATGCCTATCAACATGCTATTAGTGAGCAATATCGCTTTTTTAGTTATGGTGATGCCATGTTTCTTACTAAACAAGCATTAGCTAAAGGAAGTGTTTCTCCCTAGTTTAATACACCGAGTTAAATTAAGCCCAGTTAAACAAAGTTACCAGTACAACAACCATCAGCCTGTTTCGCTGTTAGGATAATTTTATGGACACCAAAATGAAATATGAATTAATTAACATTGACGGTAAAGCTCGTCGTGGCCGTTTAACCTTTGCACGTGGTGTAGTTGAAACACCAGCATTTATGCCTGTAGGTACTTACGGTACAGTAAAAGGAATGAAAACAGAAGAAGTCGAGGCAACAGGTGCTCATATTATTTTGGGTAATACTTTTCATTTAATGTTGCGTCCTGGTACCGATATTATTGAACAACATGGCGGTTTACATGGGTTTATGAATTGGGATAAGCCTATTTTAACTGACTCGGGCGGCTTCCAAGTTTTTAGTTTAGGTAAAATGCGTAAAATTACTGAAGAAGGTGTTCGCTTTAGCTCGCCAGTTAATGGTGAAAAAATCATGCTAACACCTGAGCGTTCCATGGAAGTACAGCGTAAATTAGGCTCAGATGTGGTGATGATTTTTGATGAATGTACGCCACACCCAGCAACACATAAAGAATCTCAAGACTCCATGGAGTTATCACTGCGTTGGGCACAGCGTTCTAAAGATGCTCATGGTGATAATCCTTCAGCACTCTTTGGTATAGTGCAAGGTGGCATGTTTGAAGATTTACGTGAAGTCTCTATTAATGGTTTAAAAGCGATTGATTTTGATGGTTATGCTATTGGCGGTCTATCGGTAGGTGAGCCAAAAGAAGATATGATCCGCATATTAGATCATACAGCCCCCTTGATTCCCGAAAATAAGCCCCGATACTTGATGGGGGTAGGCAAGCCAGAAGATTTAGTTGAAGGTGTGCGTCGCGGTATTGATATGTTTGATTGCGTTATGCCAACTCGTAATGCTCGCAATGGTCATTTGTTCGTTAATACCGGTGTGGTTAAAATCAGAAATGCGTGTAATAAAACGGATACTGGACCGCTAGATCCAACTTGTGACTGCTACACATGTAAAAATTATTCACGTGCTTACTTGCATCATTTAGACAAGTGTAAAGAAATTTTAGGGTCGCAATTAAATACCTTACATAATTTACATTTTTATCAAAAAGTAATGCAAGGTTTGCGTGATGCTATCGAGCAGGGTAAATTAGACGCATTTGTTGCAGCGTTTTATGCATTACGCGGTTTACCTGTACCACCATTAGCACAAGGTAGTGAGCAAATTTAGCTTTACGCCTAAAATGAAAATAAGTTTAAGTGTAAAACCATCGAAGTTTAACAAATGTAGTGGCTTAGCACTAAAGTGAAAGTCACTAACTAATTATAAAAAGAAGTAGAGGAATTTATGAGTTTATTTATCAGTACAGCCCACGCCGCAGCCGCTCCAGCCCCATCTGGTGGTGCTATGGAAATGATCATTATGCTAGCGGTATTTGGTTTAGTCTTTTTCTTTATGATATATCGCCCACAAGCTAAACGCGTTAAAGAACATAAAGGCTTAATGGAAGCATTAACCAAAGGCGATGAAGTGTTAACACAAGGCGGTATTGTTGGTAAAATCGTTAAAGTATCAGATGAAAAAGATTTTATTGTTGTTAGCATTACTGAAGGCACAGATATTACTGTGCAAAAAGGCGCGATTACTGCGGTACTTCCTAAAGGTACAATGAAAGCTTTATAGTTTCACCGTTGATATTTGGCTTGATTTCATCATCAAAAGTACTCATTGACTACCGTCAATTCCGTGCTTTTTCTTTGAACTGAAGCCAACTACTCTTAGCTAAAATCTATAAAGTAACAATGAGTACTTATAGCTATTTTGTTTGTGTTTTATTGAAATAAGTACAAGGCGAAAGCGCGGAGTTGACGCATATCAATGAGCACTTTTAACGCCGTAATTATAAAAGTAAAGCGCAAACACAATAGATATCAAAATAAAAAGGACACATAGTGTTAAACAAATACCCCTTATGGAAAACACTGATGGTGGCATTTATTGTTGCTATGGGTGCGCTCTATGCCACACCGAATTTATATGGTGAAGATCCTGCTGTACAAGTATCAGGGTTACGTGGTGTTGAAGCGAATCTGGCAACCCTTGATACCATTAAAGCTAATCTCACGGATAATAACATTGCCTTTACCGGTATCGTGTTAGAAAAAGGGCAAGTATTAGCACGCTTTAACAATACTGAAGATCAGCTAAAAGCCCGAGATGTACTTGATGATCGATTGGGTAAAAAATATTCAGTGGCACTTAACTTAACGCCGGCAACGCCTGATTGGTTGGCTGCAATTGGTGGAACACCAATGAAGTTAGGTTTAGACTTGAGTGGTGGTGTTAGCTTTCTAATGGAAGTCAACATGAAAGAAGCCATTAATAAAGCCAAAGTGGGTATGGTGAGTGATTTTCGTGGTGATTTACGCAATGAAAAAATTCGTTATCGCAGTGTAAAAGAAAATGGCAATGCCATTGTTGTTAAGTTTCGTAAAGTTGAAGATCTTGAAAAAGGTCAATCGTTATTGAAAAAACGTTATCAAGATTTATTGTTAACTTCTGATGAAGATACGTTAATGCTTAATGCGAAAATGACGGATAAAAAATTAAAAGAAATTCGTGAATACGCTTTACAGCAAAATATAACGATTATTCGTAATCGTGTTAATGAGCTCGGTGTTGCTGAGCCCCTGGTTCAACGTCAAGGTAAAAAGCACATTGTTATCGAGCTGCCTGGTGTGCAAGATACCGCTAAAGCAAAAGAGATACTGAATGCTACAGCGACTATCGAGTTTAGATTAGTTGATACTGAGGGCGATATAGGCGCAGCACTAAATGGACGTATTCCTGCTAGCGCTATTTTATTAAGAGAGAAAGACGGCAAACCTATTCTATTAAAAAAACGCATCATGCTAACGGGTGATCATATTACCGATGCTAAATCCGGCTTTGATGAATACTCACGCCCACAAGTTAATATCTCTTTAGACAGCGCTGGTGGCAGCAAAATGTCCAATGGTACTAAGAGTAATATTGGTAAGCCGATGGCAACTGTATTTATTGAATATAAGCCAACTGATAGACGCGATCTTGAGGGCAACCTTATTTTTGAAAAAGTACAAGAAGTTATCTCTGTTGCTACCATTCAATCTCGTTTAGGTAAAAGCTTTAGAATTACTGGGGCAGGTTCACAAACTGAAGCACATAATTTGGCCTTATTATTACGAGCAGGTGCGTTAATTGCGCCTATCACTATTGTTGAAGAGCGAACTGTTGGACCAACCTTAGGTGCTGAAAATGTACAATTAGGCTTTCAAGCTATCCTGATGGGTTTTGGTTTAGTCTTTATCTTTATGATTATTTACTATCGCGCTTTTGGCGTAGTAGCTAACTTGGCACTTGGCGCCAATTTAGTGCTAATTATTGGTGTTATGTCATTGATTCCAGGCGCAACATTAACACTACCTGGTATGGCTGGTATCGTGCTTACGGTTGGTATGGCCGTTGATGCTAATGTGCTGATATTTGAACGTATTCGTGAAGAGATCCGCGAAGGGAAAAGTATTCAACAAGCAATACATCAAGGATATGATGCAGCGTTTTCAACCATTATAGATGCGAATATCACCACGCTAATTGCTGCACTTATTTTGTTTGCTGTTGGTACTGGGCCAGTGAAGGGTTTTGCTGTAACCCTATCCATTGGTATTCTTACCTCAATGTTTACCTCAGTTGTTGGTACGCGAGCAGTTGTTAATGTAATTTGGGGCGGTAAAAGCCTTAAAAAGCTATCTATATAGAAGAGACGGAAATTTAAACTTATGCAAATTTTACAATTAAAAGAAACCGTCGCTTTTATGAGCTATCGCAAAATGGCGATGGTTTTTAGTGCGCTATTGATGATAGCGTCAATAGCATCATTAGCCATGAACAAGCTAAATTTTGGTTTGGATTTTACCGGTGGTACTTTAATTGAGGTGGGCTTTGAACAAGCAGCAGACCTTAAAAAAGTACGCCAAGTAATGGCTGATAATGGCTTTGGTGATGCGAAAGTGCAATTTTACGGTAGTAGTCGTGATGTTGTCATTCGTTTGGGCTTGCGTGAAGATGTTAAAGCTGAAATGCTCGGCAACGAAATACTCGCTATTCTTGAGTCCGGCTCTGGTCAAAAAGTTGATATGCGACGTATTGAGTTTGTTGGTGCCAGTGTTGGTGATGAACTAGCAGAGCAGGGCGGCTTAGCCATGTTAACTGCGCTTATATGTATTCTTATTTATGTAGCTTTTCGCTTTGAATGGCGCTTTGCTGTAGGTTCAGTGATTGCCTTGTTTCATGATGTATTGTTAACACTGGGTTTGTTTTCAGTTTTACAGTTAGAGTTTGATTTAACCGTACTTGCGGCGATACTTGCCGTTATTGGTTATTCACTTAACGATACTATTGTTGTTTCAGATAGAATTCGCGAAAACTTTAGAAAAGTACGTGATACTTTGCCAGAAGATATTATTAATATTTCATTAACACAAACCTTGAGCCGTACTTTTATTACGTCAATAACGACCTTGCTAGTATTAGCTGCCTTGTTCTTTAGAGGAGGTGAGTTAATTCACGGGTTTGCAACAGCACTATTGTTTGGTGTGTTTGTTGGTACTTACTCTTCTATTTATGTTGCTTCCTTAGTTGCCTTAGCCCTAGGCGTTTCTAGAGAAGATTTAATACCTGAAGTGATCGAGATAGAAGGTGAAGATCAAGAGCAAATGACACCGTAACGAAAAGTCAGTTACGATAAACTAATATACCCGAGTTACCTCAAAATGCAGGATTTAGCTGGAATTAGAACGTCTCTAGGCAAGGTATTGATTGAAAGTAATAGTTGTTCTATTGTCGAACTAATAACGCTGCTTTAACGTTTCTAAACCAGATCTACGAGGATTTTGAAGTGGTAAGGGTATACTTGTTAAAGGCCGAGCAGCATTTGTTGCTCGGCCTTTCTATATTTATACCAATTCCATTAAGCTTGCTGTATGCTGCACGCCTTTTACTAGTACCAAGCTCGACACTCGACACTCGACACTTAAAACTCGACACTCGCCTCTCGATGCTTCATACCAAGAGATAATTTATGAGTTTAATTTCCGCGGATACTGCTGAAAATACAATAAAGATAAAATTTACCGATTTAGGTTTATCTGAGCCATTACTTAAAGCCGTACGTGACCAAGGTTATGACACACCTTCACCTATTCAGGCGCAAGCTATTCCAGCAGTTCTTGCTGGTCGAGATGTTATGGCAGCAGCACAAACGGGTACCGGTAAAACAGCTGGTTTTACTTTACCTTTGTTAGAGAAATTATCTAAAGGTGGGCGAGAACAAAGCCGTGTACAATCAAACAATGTTCGTGCGTTAGTATTAACGCCAACAAGAGAGTTAGCAGCACAAGTAAGCGATAGTATCGCCACCTATGGTAAATATTTAAATCTACACTCCACAGTGGTCTTTGGTGGGGTAAAAATAAACCCGCAGATGATGCGCCTTCGACAAGGTGTTGATGTACTTGTTGCTACACCTGGCCGTTTAATGGATTTATGTAATCAAAAGGCGGTGAGGTTTTCACAGCTTGAAGTGCTGATTTTAGATGAAGCGGATCGTATGCTAGATATGGGCTTTATTCGAGATATTAAAAAAATTATTTCTCTTCTCCCTAAGCAGCGTCAAAATTTACTTTTTTCAGCAACATTTTCACCAGACATTCGTGCTTTAGCGAAAGGTATGGTGAATAACCCACTAGAGATATCAGTTAACGCAGAAAACTCGACCGCTGAAAAAGTGACTCAATGGTTGATGGCTGTTGATAAAAAGCGTAAACCTGCATTATTGACGCATTTGATAAAAGAGAATAACTGGCATCAAGTATTAGTGTTTACTAAAACTAAACATGGCGCGAATAAACTGACTAAATATTTAGAAGCAGAAGGCTTAACCGCAGCGGCAATTCATGGTAACAAAAGTCAAGGGGCACGCACCAAAGCACTGGCTTCTTTTAAGGATGGCAGCGTTCAAATCTTAGTTGCTACCGATATTGCAGCTCGTGGTATTGATATTGATTTACTACCACAAGTAGTTAATTTTGATTTACCAAATGTACCAGAGGACTATGTACATCGTATCGGTCGTACAGCGCGTGCAGGCAATACGGGTCAAGCGGTGTCTCTAGTTTGCAATGACGATCTGAAATTGTTGTGGGATATTGAACAAGTAATACAACAGCATATTGAACGTAAAGTAATCGATAGATTCGCACCAGTGAATGAACTAGGTGAATCGCGACCAATTAGAACATTAAAAGCGAAAAAACCTAAAAATCCGAATAATGCAAATAAAACCAGTAAAGCGAAGGTTGAACATAAAGATGGTCAGCATTTAAATAAAAGGCATAAGTCTCAAGCAAATAGAAGCAACGAAAACAATAAACCTGGTAATAACAGCAATAGAAATCGTCGTTCAAAACCTACTAACAACCGATAATTAGGCCTATATCCATTGTAGGAATCATGATCACCCCTTTGCCAGGCTACGTTATGCGAATATGGTAGAGGGGATTTACCGCCCCTTTATTAGCTTTATATTATTTAGAAAAAGGTGGGACCTAACCTAAGCTTGTTATGTTTTGTGTTGAAAAATATCAATCACATTACCTATATATCCGTAATACCTCAAAATGCTCATACATCCACGTAGGGCTGGTTTAGAAACGTTTTATACAGCGTATTGATTTCGACAAGAGAACAACTATACTCTTCAATCAATACCTGCTGAATCATGCCTCTTTAAATGGATCAAATGGAGCAGGTATCAGATATTCGTAAATTTTAGTGTGATTATTTACTTAACGCTTCACCTAAATGAGGACGAATATCTTTTAAAATTTCTTTTAATAAATGTGTGCTACTGGCGACAACGTTACCTGACTTGCTATGATTGTGTCCACCGGTAAAGTCAGTAACTAAGCCACCCGCTTCAATAATTAATAGCTCGCCTGCTGTACTATCCCAAGGCTTTAAACCAATTTCAAAGAAACCATCTACTCGACCTGCAGCTACGTAAGCTAAATCAAGTGCAGAACAACCAGCTCGACGCATATCGGCTGTTTTGTCAAAAAGAGAAGTAAACATAGCCATGTAAGGCTTGGTATGTTGTCTGTGTTTAAATGGAAATCCAGTCGCTAAAATAGTCGCCGATAAAGATTTATGTGCTTTGACTCGAATACGCATGTTATTTAATTGCGCACCTTTACCACGACTTGCGGTAAATAATTCACCACGAATGGGATCAAAAATAACGGCTTGGTCAAGTTTTCCTTTTACTTTTAATGCAATAGAAACAGCAAAGTGGGGGATACCTTTAATGAAGTTATTTGTGCCATTTAATGGATCGATTATCCATTGGTAATCATCGTTACTGCCTTTTAGTACACCTGATTCTTCACCTATTATGGTGTGATCTGGATACGATTTACGAAGCGTTTCAATAATTGCTTCTTCAGCAGCAGTGTCAGCACTAGTAACAAAATCGTTAGATCCTTTTGATTCAATTTCAACTTTATCAAGTTGTTCAAAAGAGCGAATAATAACTTTTCCTGCATTACGCGCAGCGCGCACAGCAATATTTAGCATGGGATGCATAACAGAGTACCTATTTGTAAATGACTTTTAAAAGAACGGCGTTGACCCCAAGCACTATAAAACTAAAGGCTAAATCAAGCGCGCGGAGTATAGCAAGATACAACTCACTTGGCGATAGTATTCTTATAAATTTAATAGAATTGGTATAATTTTCTATGTTAGAATTGCCCGCATAGAAAAGCGTTATAACCATCATACCAATGGCAGTAAGTTAGTGATCAAATGTCAATGAGGATAAGTTTTCAAGAACACAGGTTTTAGTTCCAGACAAAATCTAAGTACCTACGTCAGGAGAATGTGCGTCCTGCATTCTCTGATAAGGTACTTCCTGTACCGTCATTTAGGCAAGGTGCTCGATTGAGCAATAGCGGATAGCGGGTTATTGGGATTGAAAGTAACGATGTTATTGGAATATTTAGTCCATTTAGAATGATCACATATTTATTGGTATTGGAATAACTATCCTATAGAGATAAAAATGTCAGATTCAGAGAATAGTAAATTATCAGGGAGCCTTTTAGACAAGGTTCGCATTGTTTTAGTTAATACGTCAGATTGTCGAAATATTGGTAGTGCAGCACGGGCAATGAAAACCATGGGATTAAGTCAATTGGTTTTGGTTGATCCTATTGAAATGCCTAATGGTCAAGCGCAAGCGCTAGCGGCTGGAGCAACGGACGTCTTATCTAATGCAAAAGTTGTTAGCAGTTTAAGTGAAGCTATTGATGACTGTGGTTTAGTTATTGGTACTAGTGCTCGCTCTCGTACATTGCCTTGGCCTATGTTAGATCCACGTAGTTGCGGTGAAAAAATGATAACTGAGGCAAGTGAATATCCTGTTGCATTAGTGTTTGGCAGAGAAAGTAGTGGTTTAACTAATGAAGAGTTACAACTATGCCATTTTCATGTACAGATACCTGCAAATCCGGATTATAGCTCCCTTAATCTTGCTATGGCAGTGCAAACATTAAGTTACGAAGTTCGCACTAGTTATTTATTGTCATTAGACGAAGACCAGCAAGAACGAAGTACGGGTAACGGTACTTATATTGGAAAAAACAGTATAGATAAAAAAACATTTAATGCCAAAAGCGAAGATGATGAACTCTACCCAGTAACTGAAGAAACAGAGCGTTTTTATCAGCACTTTGATAATGCACTTAAAGCCACAGGGTTTATTGGCGATAAACATCCAGGCCTAGTAATGACTAAGTTAAGACGCCTATTTAATCGCGCCCGACCTGATGTTAAAGAAATAAAAATGATGCGGGGCATTCTTGCATCAATAGAAAGAGCCTCAATAAAAGGGCATAAATAGTCACGTGTTTGTTAAAAAAAATAAAAACAAATAAAAGGAAATAATATGTTTAGCCGCACTATTGGCCGAATGAAAGAAGATATTAGCAGTGTTTTTGATAGAGACCCTGCTGCGCGCACTACATTTGAAGTGTTACTTAATTATCCTGGATTGCATGCCATTTGGATACATAGGCTAAGCCATTTTTTATGGCGTGCTAACTGGAAACTTATCGCAAGAATAATATCTACCTTCTCACGCTGGTTAACAGGAATAGAAATTCATCCAGGCGCTACATTAGGACGTCGATTCTTTATTGATCATGGAATGGGCGTTGTTATTGGCGAAACCGCTGAAATTGGTGATGATGTTACTTTATATCATGGTGTTACCTTAGGTGGCACAAGCTGGAATAGTGGTAAACGTCACCCTACTTTATCCGATAATGTGGTTATTGGTGCAGGCGCACAAGTACTTGGACCTATTACTATCGGCAAAGGGGGGAAAGTTGGTTCAAACTCTGTTGTTGTCAGAGACTTACCAGAAAATGCTACAGCCGTTGGTATTCCTGCACGTATTGTTAACGGTAAAGATAGTAATTCGCTACTTGATAGTGATTCACGCGATGAGCTTAATACTGGTTTGGGTAAAGATTCACGTGATAAAGCAGCGAAAAAGTTTGGCTTTGATGCGTATGCTGTTTCTACGGATAATCCAGATCCAGTGGCTAAAGCGATTGGTCGCTTGCTTGATCATATGCACCTGATGGATGATCGCGTGTCAACCTTATGTAAAGAAGTGAATCGTCTGGGTGGTGATATTTGCCCTAACGATTTACCTGATATTAATATGGATGAATTTGTTGAAGATGAAAAAGAGGCAGCTAAAAGTAGAAAAAGTGTAGTAGAAAGCTTTGATCCCACTATATAATATGGGGTGTTCGCTTAACTTAAATCAATCAAGTTAGAGAAAAAAGCAATAGTTGACTAAAATGCTCAACTATTGCTTTTCGCTTTTAGATTATTAGTGTAGAATACTTGAGTATATTACTCAGGTATATATTTGACTATTTTGTAGGGATATGTAAAATTGCGCGAAATTATTAGTTTACAATAAATTTTGTATCAACTTTTGCTTTTACCTCTATAAATAAAATAGGCAAAAATAATCATTCAATAGCATGTATTAAATTGAGCACATTATGAAACTAACCTCTAAAGGGCGTTATGCAGTGACAGCGATGTTGGATGTCACTATTCACGCCTCGCACGGACCAGTGTCATTAGCTGACATTTCTGAGCGACAAGGTATTTCGCTGTCGTATTTAGAGCAATTATTTTCTAAATTACGTAAACATGGCCTAGTTAATAGTATTCGCGGTCCAGGAGGTGGTTATCGCTTGGGTAAGTGCTCAGCAGAGATAGCCATTGCCGATATAATTAGTGCTGTTAATGAAAGTGTAGACGCGACGAAATGCCAAGGTAAAGGAAATTGCCAAGGTGGAGAACAGTGCCTAACCCATTCTTTATGGAAAGGTTTAAGTGAACGTATTGAAGAGTTTTTGAAAAATATTACTTTAGCAGAATTAGTCGCTAAAAATGATGTACAAACAGTTTCTAAAAGACAAAATGATGTTCACAGGCGCAGTAATAAAGAACAATCGTTAGAAACAATTATCCCCATAACTTTTTAAAGAACACAGTATTAAGTGGAGAAAGAGAGCAAATGAAGCTTCCTATTTATTTTGATTATTCAGCAACAACCCCTGTTGATAAACGCGTTGCAAAAAAAATGATGCAATATATGACTGTCGATGGTCATTTTGGTAATCCTGCATCACGTTCGCACAAATTTGGCTGGCAGGCAGAAGAAGCAGTTGATATAGCTCGTAATCAAATAGCTGAATTAATTAACGCAGACCCACGTGAAATTGTTTTCACATCCGGTGCAACTGAATCTAATAACCTGGCAATTAAAGGTGCGGCAAATTTTTATCACAAGAAAGGTAAACATATCATTACCTGTAAAACAGAGCATAAAGCTGTTTTAGATACGTGTCGAGAATTAGAACGCCAAGGTTTTGAAGTCACTTATCTTGATCCTGAAAATAATGGCTTAATTGACTTAAATAAACTTGAAGCTGCTATGCGTGATGATACTATTTTAGTGAGTATCATGCAGGTAAACAATGAAATTGGTGTTATTCAAGATATTAGCAAAATTGGCGAAATGTGCCGTGCTCGTAAGATTGTTTTTCATGTTGACGCCGCGCAAAGTGCAGGGAAAGTAAAGATTGATATGCAGCATTTAAAAGTTGATTTATTATCGATTTCTGCTCATAAACTCTATGGTCCAAAAGGTATTGGTGCACTTTATGTAAGTCGAAAACCACGTATTCGCCTTGAAGCGCAAACGCATGGCGGTGGTCACGAACGTGGTATGCGTTCAGGTACATTACCAACTCATCAAATTGTTGGTATGGGTGAAGCGTGTAAACTTGCTAAAGAAGAAATGGACCAAGATCTTAAACACGTAACCGCGATGCGTGATCGTTTATGGGCCGGCCTTAATACAATGGAGCAAGTCTTCGTTAATGGTGATTTTGATAAACGTTATCCCGGTAACTTAAATGTTAGCTTTAACTTTGTTGAAGGTGAATCATTAATTATGGCGCTGAAAGATTTAGCAGTATCTTCAGGTAGTGCTTGTACTTCAGCCAGCCTTGAGCCTTCTTATGTATTACGTGCCTTAGGCTTAAATGATGAAATGGCGCATAGCTCAATACGCTTCAGTTTTGGTCGTTTCACCACAATTGAAGAAATAGATTACGCTATCGAACTTATACAAAAATCTATTGGTCATTTACGTGACATGTCACCGCTTTGGGAAATGTTCAAAGACGGTATTGATTTAGACTCAATTGAATGGGCAGCACACTAGTTCTTTACTTAAGTAATTAAGATAAATAAAGATAATGTACGCAGTTAGGAGAAAATATTATGGCTTATAGCGAAAAAGTAATCGATCATTATGAAAACCCACGTAACGTTGGCTCAATGGATAAAAATGATCCATCAGTAGCAACGGGTATGGTTGGGGCGCCAGCATGTGGCGATGTAATGAAGTTACAACTTAAAATATCTGACGATGGCGTTATTGAAGATGCTAAATTTAAAACTTACGGCTGTGGCTCTGCTATTGCTTCAAGCTCATTGGTTACTGAATGGGTAAAAGGTAAATCCATTGAAGAAGCTGGCAAAATTAAAAATACGGCTATTGCTGAAGAATTAGCTTTACCTCCGGTAAAAATTCATTGTTCAATTTTAGCTGAAGATGCAATTAAAGCAGCAATTGAAGATTATAAAAGCAAGCAAGGTTAATCGCTTTTAAATGTTTAGCTACAAAAAAATAAAGTGAGAAAGTATAATGTCAGTTACTATGACGACAGAAGCAACAGAACGGGTTAAATCTTTTATGGCTAACCGAGGTAAGGGTCTCGGTTTACGTTTAGGAATTAAAACGACGGGTTGCTCAGGTTTCGCTTATGTACTTGAATTTGTTGATGACTTGAATGAAGATGATGAAGTATTTAACATAGAAGACATAAAAATAATCATTGATGCTAAAAGCTTGGTTTATCTTGATGGCATTCAATTAGACTTCGTTAAAGAAGGCCTAAATGAAGGTTTTAAATTCACCAACCCTAACGCTAAAGGTGAGTGTGGTTGTGGTGAGTCATTTAACGTTTGATTTTTATGTTTATCTTTTTGCTATTTTGCCCTGTTGCGGCGTTGAAAGTACTCATTGACTAGCGTCAACTCCGTGCTTTCTCCTTGCATCAGAACAAACTAGCTTTGAGATAAACATAAAATAGCTTAGGTTACTTTTAAATTTCAGAGCAAAAATATTTTGAATTACTTCCAGTTATTCGGCATTGAAACCTCTTTTGATGTCGATGTAAGCCTTCTATCACAATCTTATCAAACGTTGCAAAAAACCGTTCACCCTGACAGGTTTGCACATGCTTCACCCCAAGAACAATTATTGGCAGTGCAAAAATCAGCTGAAATTAATGATGCTTATCAAACGTTGAAGCAACCATTAAAACGGGCTGAACACATATTAACGCTACGCGGTGTTGCTATGCCTAATGATCAACAATCCTTTAGTGATACCAGTTTTTTGATGCAACAAATGGAGCTGAGAGAGATGCTTGGTGAGGTGAGGTTTGCCGATGATACAGAGGCAGCTTTTGAACATGCCCAACAGGTTTTAGCTCAAGAATATCAACAGCTCGTTGATGTTATGCAACAAAAAATACTTGAAAATAATTCAGCAGCAAATGCGATAGCATGCGATAATTTACGCAAATTAAAGTTTTACCAAAAACTCAATATTGAACTTGATCGCCTCGAAGATAGTTTGTTTGATGACTAATATGTATCAATTACTTAGTTAAAAGACAGCATCATAGCGAAATTTAAATACAACACGAATTGATAAAATATGGCTTTATTACAAATTGCAGAACCCGGTCTAAGTGCCGCTCCTCACGAACATAGATTAGCCGCAGGTATTGATTTAGGCACAACTAATTCATTAATAGCCAGTGTACAAAGTGGCAATGCTACAACCTTAGCAGATCAACAGGGTCGTGATATATTACCTTCTATTGTTAACTATCAAGATGCTTCACAAGGCATTCCATTAGGCAGTAATACTTCGGTCGGTAATTCTCCATCAGGTTATAATATTTTAGTTGGCGAAGCCGCGAAAGCGCTAAGTGTTAGTGATCCACAAAATACTATTGTTTCAGCCAAACGATTAATTGGTCGTTCATTGGCCGATATACGGAGTAAATATCCTTCATTGCCATATCAGTTTTGCGGCGATGAAAATCACCCTGAAATAGTGACTTGTCAAGGAAATATTAATCCGATACAAGTGTCGGCTGAAATATTAAAAACCTTAGCAAAGCGTGCAGAGCTAGCACTAGGCGGTGAATTAACGGGTGTGGTAGTTACTGTCCCTGCACATTTTGATGATGCTCAACGCCAAAGCACTAAAGATGCGGCTAAACTTGCCGGTGTTAATGTTTTACGATTATTAAATGAACCGACCGCTGCCGCTTTAGCTTATGGGCTAGACTCAGGG
>Ga0105358_10000304_pt1 | contig 23588 bp, 23 predicted proteins | sample GOMGulsemesocosm_5_FD_83509 | JGI IMG/M metagenome (GOLD analysis project Ga0105358, IMG submission 83509) | Methane-oxidizing microbial communities from mesocosms in the Gulf of Mexico - GOM15C Gulf of Mexico | ecosystem: Environmental > Aquatic > Marine > Cold seeps | place: Gulf of Mexico... | reverse complement strand
TTGAGTATAATTTTATTTTATTACTTATATAAGTTTCTTTTCTATATAATTATTAATAAATATCTTAATTGGGATTTGTTCAATGATAATAAATAAAGAGGCTTTAGATAATTCAGATTTTTTCCTATATTCTAATGAAGATTTAAAAGAAAAAGAATATATAAATGAAATAGATGTACTTATTGAAAAGTATGCTATAAACGTTAATAATAATCAATTAACACAATCAGATGAAAATAAATTTATTGCTATAATAAATTATAGTTCAAATTTATTTTATCAAAATAAAGAACTCCCAAATGACCTAAGAATAATTTTTTTAAAAAATTATCCTTTTAAAAAATCTATAAATACACACTTAGAAAAAAAAATACAAAATTTAATTAAAAATGATTCTGCATTCTTTTTTAAAGAAATAACTACATTAATTCACCTTCTTTGTTTAGGAGAGAATTATCAAATTTTCAATTCATTTATTAGTTACAATTATGATGCAATTTCTGAATTATTTAGATTTTATGAAGATACATTAAGAGAACAAAAAGATGACGTAGAACTTTTTAATACAAGTTTTCAAGCATATGTACTTTTATTAAAAACTTATACCCAATTATGTGTTATAAACTCTACTGATATTATTAGAAAAAAAAGTATTAATAAAATTATAGATTTAATGACAGAAACAATTAATATGCTTAAATTCTCACTTACACTAGATGAAAAAGATATAAATAAAGTTAACAATATATTAGCTGAACATTTATATTATTTTGCACACACTTCCTTTATTACTATTAAAAAAGATGATGTAGATTATAGTTTAAAAGAGTACTATTTATATTTAGAAAGACAAACAGATGGTTACCAATTAGCAAAAGATTCAAATTTTGGAGGAAATGATATTCATTCAAAAAATGAAGAGTATATTGTCTTTAAAAATAATGCTTCTTATTTACTATTAACATTATTACAAAAACTTGAGGGAAGTTTTAAAGGATACGATTACTTTTTAAATAAAAATTTCCAAAAGATTTTAGAACTTTATTATAATAACTTTAGACTAAAAACAAAAGAAGTAAAAATTGCACAGAATAAAGAAGAGTTTAAAGTCAAACTTCTTGACTCTTTATTATATAATTATTATACAACATCAGATGAAATTCTAACCCATATATCTATTATAGATAATTTTATCCTTGATGGTAGTTCTTTTTGCAATACAAACTTAGAAACAATTCATAATATTTTATTATTTTCTGATGATATCGATGATTATAAATATATCAATATTGCACAAATACTTGTAAATACAAACTCAATACAAAATGATTACCATGAGTTCTTTAAACTTAAAACTTTTGATGTAATAATTAATCACTTTATAGATAAAAAAAATACAGATGAAATAAACGAACTATTTACAAAGATTAATACTTACGTAAACATAAATAAAACTGCATCTCATTTATTATCGGCTTATTCAAAATATACCTAAGTCTTTCTTTATATTATTCTTATTTTTACAAGCAAAAAGAATTGATACAAAAAGGAAAAGATTATTATGCAATTTTTATACAAACTAATGGAATAAAAATACTAAGAAATCAATATAAATACATAAACTCTAAATTATTACTAAATATTGGAAAATATTATCAAAAAATATTAAAACTTGAAAATACAGAGTTAACAAATAATATGTATATTACTCTAAGTAAAGAAATGATTAAACGATATTTAATGAATAGAGAGTTAGCACTAAAGTTTGAAATAAATCAAGGTATAACTAAAATCACTAATAAAATTTACAAAAATTCAAACCTTAGATATGAAGATATTCATGAAGTTTTAGTTGATTTAATATCGAATAAAATTTTTCATGGACTTTGCCAAGTACATATAACAGGGTTTAAAGATAAAGAAATTAATTTTTTTGATACTGGATATAAAAAGTATACAATGAAAATGGCAGGAAAATATTCATTATTATTTATTTTCCCAACTATATATGAAGAAAATTTTAAATATGTACTAAACTATAATAAAAAATTTATTGAAGATAATTTTAATAATATTTTAACAGCATTAAGAGAACATAATATTAATTATATAGATAAAAATACAAGCTTATTTAATTCTCAGAAATTAAATCAGTTAATTCAATCAAGTAATATTGAAAAATTAAATTTAATAGAATTTTCAATCTTTTCACTTATTAAAATAATTAAAACTTATGGTTTTAATGAAGGAGATAGAGTTCTATCTAATATATCAAAAAAAGTATCTTTAATATGTGGGAAAGAAAATATTCCTTTTAAATTAAATGGAAATAAATTTGGAATTTTATTAAAAGATCTTGATAATTATAAAATTCTATGTAAAGAACTAAATAATATTAAGATTGACGTAAATAATAAAAGTGAAGATTTAGAGTTATGTATTGCTATTACATCAGGAACAAAAAACGATATAATAAGCAAATCTTCAAAAAACTTAGATAATGCTATTGTTAGTAAAATAAAACAAGTAGTTGATATATATTAGGAATATTATGAAAAATAAATTAATAGAAAAAATAGATGAGTTACCTCCTTTACCCGGTAGTATCATTGAATTATCTGATTTTAAAAATATTAAAAATTCAACTCCTGAAAAGCTAATAAAAATTATTGAACAAGATCCCTTAATGATTACTTCAATATTAAGAGTTGCAAACTCATCAATGTTTGGATTTAGAAGTAAAGTTGATACATTAAGTAGAGCTATTCATTTACTAGGAATGAACTTTACAATCTCTGTAGCAATGGGAACGGTAATTCAAGATACTATAAAATCTAATCTTTGTGCGTATGCAGTAACAACAGATGATTTTATATTTTCTAGTGCATTAGCTACTAAAATTGTCAATACATGGATATCTAGTATCGATTATGATTTAAAGGATGAATTATTACTTCCTGCATTTTTACAAGAAACTGGTAAGTTTGTTATATCTGAAATGATTCAAGATAATAAACAAACAGAGGAGTTTTTAGCCTTTATAGATGAAAATAAAGACCTTACATTCTGTGAAGAAAAATTTGTAGGTTATTCATGTGCAAGAATTACTGCTAATATCTTTAAAAATTGGTCCCTAGGTCATAACTTAATATTTGCAATTGGATTTGTAGGAGATTTAGAGAATTGTCCTAAAGAATTTATTCAAAAAGTACAAATACTAGAGATTATTAAAATATTAACTGATGTAAGAAATCCACTTAATGATGAGGCTATTGAAAAAGCTATAAATAAGGTAGTTAAGTATGGATTTGATATAGAACACTTTGTTAATTCTATAGATGCCATAAAAGAAGAAATTAGTGGAAATTCTTAATTTATGCATAAGTAACATTTAACTATAATATGTAACTTTTTTACACAAGGGAAGAATGTGTTAGATGTCACGCTTATAGTATTATGTGCTGGGAACTCTAGTAGATTTGAACATAAGGCAAAAAAGCAATGGTTACGTATTAACAATGAACCACTGTGGCTAAATGTTACAAAGAGGCTAGCTACTTATGCCAAATTTCAAAAGATAATTATTACTTCTCATAAAGATGAACTTTTATATATGGAAAACTTTTCTGATGATTACTGCTTTGTGGCAGGTGGTAATACAAGACAAGAATCTATTAAAAACTCACTAAAAGAAGTAACTTCAACTCACGTAATGATTTCAGACGTAGCAAGATCATGTATCCCAAAAAGTGTAATTATTGACCTATTAGAAAACCGAAATAATGCTGATTGTATAGTGCCAACTTTAAATGTTTCAGATACAGTAATTTACAGTGAAAATACAATAAATAGAGATAATGTAAAACTAATACAAACTCCTCAACTTTCAAATACTAAGGCCTTAAAAGACTCATTAAAAACTAATATTGAATATACAGATGATAGTTCAGCTATAAAAGCTAATAAAGGAATTATTAAATATATAAAAGGGAGTACTGAAAGTAAAAAATTAACTTTTGGGAATGAATTAGATGAGTTATCTTGTTTAGAAGCTCCTACAAATAACTTCTTTACTGGTACTGGATTTGATATTCATCAATTTGAAGATGATAAAGAAATGTATCTAGGTGGAATTAAATTACCTGTAAAATATGGATTTAAAGCACATAGTGATGGAGATGTATTAATTCATTCTCTTATAGATGCGCTATTAGGAGCTGCAGGAGCAGGGGACATTGGTGAATTTTTTCCAGATACAGATGAACAATACAAAGGTATTGACTCAAAAATTTTATTAAAAGAAATAGTGGAGTTTATTTACAATGTTGGGTATGAAATAGTAAATATTGATTTAACAATAGTTGCTCAGAAACCAAAAATTAATCCACATAAAAAAGAAATAAAAAGTTCAATTGCAAAATTATTAGGAATTGAAAAACAGTTTGTAAATATAAAGGCCACTACTGCTGAAAAGATGGGTTTTATTGGAAGAAGTGAAGGCGTTGCAGTACAAAGTTTAGCTACTTTAAAATATTATAATTGGATTAAAAAATGAATATATTAATTATAGAAAATGAAATTTACTTAGCACAAAAAGTAGTTTCTAGATTACTAGATGATGGGCATAGTTGTGATTATATTGAATCACCAAATATTGATAACTTAACAAAAGATTATGATATTATTTTATTATCAACTTCACTTCCTTCTTCTTTATGTAAAAATATAATTAAAAGGTACAATGAAACTGCTATTATTCTTTTACTAGTATCATATATTTCTGATGAAACCGTTACAAATCCAATTAAAGATGGTGCTAAAGATTATATTATGAAACCATTTATTATGGATGAATTAGTAAGAAAAATATATCATTACAAGGAGTGTAGATCCATTAGAAGAGAGCTTCAAACACTAAGAGAGTATGTTGATTTTATCATGAAAGATATTGATACAAAAGAAGTTTTACTTCCTCCTTCATTTCCAACATTAATAGAATCTAATTCTCAAAAATGTGCAGATAAATTAGTATTTGAATTATCACGTAAACTAGATAAACCAATTTCTTTTATATCATTAGGCTCTTCTACTTGGCAAAAGCAATTAAATAATATCGATAAAAAGAGAATTATTTATTTAACACAATTTCATTCATTAAAAAGAAGTGCAAAAGAAAACTTAATCAAATTAATTGAAGACAAAGATTGCATAATATCTTCACTAGAAACAGAAGACAATTTTCCATATAGAAAAATTGAATTTAATGATGGAAACTTGTTAATGTCTAATACAAATATTATGACTATAAATGATTATGTAAAATTAATGGTTTTATCATATCAATCAAAATACCCTGATACAGAACTTTCTAAAAAATTAGGGATTTCAAGAAAATCTCTTTGGGAAAAAAGAAAGAAACTTGGTATTGAGAAAAAAAAGTAAGGATCAATTTTGAATTTAAGAAAATTTTTTTTAACAGTTGGATATTCGGGTTTAAGTCCTAAAGCTCCAGGAACAGTTGGTTCATTTATATCTTTATTATTAATTTTACCATTTATCCCTTACCTACATGTATCAACTATTTTTATGCTTGCCTTACTAATTACAGTAATTGCAGTCAAACAAATTGATATCTATGAAGAAGAAGTTGGAGTCCATGATGGAAAAGAAATTGTTATAGATGAGCTTGCAGGTATGTGGATAGCAATATCAATTTGTGGCATTACTGAATCAAATATGATTATTATGGCACCTCTTGCATTTATTTATTTTAGAATATTTGATATTTGGAAACCATCTATTATTGGAAAAATCGATAGAGATGTAAAAGGTGGATGGGGAGTAATGGGTGATGATTTAGTTGCAGGTATTGCAGCAGGTATTGCAACTGCTGGAACATACGAACTTATCCAAATATTTCTCAATTTAAATTAAATTTTAACCAATAAAAAAGGGGAAAGAGTTAAACTCTTTCCCCTTTTTTTATACCAATAGCAACTTACTATTTTACTATTTTAGCAAATTCATTAAAGATATATTTAGACTCATGAGGTCCTGGAGATGCTTCTGGATGATGTTGTACAGAGAAGATCTCTTTATTTTTATATTTTACACCTTCAATTGTATTATCAAATAAATTTTGATGTGTTATTTCTGCTATTTCTATAATATTATCTGGAACATTATAGTTATGATTTTGGGCAGTAATTTCCACTACTTTACTCGTATTAGCAACAGGATGGTTACCACCGTGCTGACCAAACTTTAATTTATAGGTATCAAAGCCATGAGCAATTGATAACATTTGATGTCCTAAACAAATTGCAAACATTGGAATATTAGCATCAATTAGTTTTTGAACTTCTTTCTTTTCTTCAGTAAGTGTTAAAGGATCACCTGGACCATTTGAAAGAAAAATTCCACCAATTTCTTGAGATTCAAATCTTGTAATTAAATCTTCAGCTTTAAAAGAAGATGGTATTACTTCCACTTCAAGACCTGTTTCAACTAATTCATTTAGGATGTTTCTCTTAACACCAAAATCAACTACTACAACTTTTTTATCACTCATTACAGCTTTATTATAAGCTAATTTTTGATGATCCCAAGCTCCAAACTTATGAACATAAGCTTCTTTTGCAGATACTTGTTCTATATAATTGATATCTTCAATTCTTGGTGCAGCAGCTAATTGTTTAGCTAATTCATCTTTAGAAGAAATTTCAGTTGAAGCTATCATCATCATAGCTCCCTCATCTCTTAACATTTTTGTTAAGTATCTTGTATCAATATCACAAATACCTAACACATCATGCTCTGCTAATAATGAATCTAAATTATCTTCTGCTCTATAATTAGAGTACTCATGATGATAACTTCTAACTAATACACCTTTACAATGACAAGAAGAACTTTCCATATCATTAGCGTTAACACCAACGTTACCAATTTCTGGCATAGTGAAAGTAACAAATTGTCCAGCATATGATGGGTCTGAAATAATTTCTTGATATCCAGTTAATGATGTATTAAAAACTATTTCACCAACAGATGTACCTGTTGCACCAAATGATTTTGCTTCTAAAAATGTTCCATTTTCTAAATATATCCAAACTTTTTGCATATTAAATCAATCCCCTTTTTATTAATTCTTCTTCATATAATCTATGATAAATAATATCATAGTCTTCAGTTCCTGGTATTAGCTTTCTTTTGTATGTTTTTATTTTTTCATAAACACAAGAATCAGCTTCTTCAAAACCTTTCATAAATTGGTCAATAGAAGCAAAAATTACATTCTTAATTTGATTATCAGAACATGTATAATGAATATAATCTTCATCCCATAAGTAATCTAAAATTTGATGTGCAATATCAGAGAATCTATCTTCATTATTTAAAATTACTCCAAAATCATTTGCTAATCTTTTTTTAGTCATCCAGAATAATTGTCTTCTATCTGCATTATGAAATTCGATTTCTTCTTCTTGTTCATCAAGAATCGTATCTACTTTTTCATCTAAATCATACTCTTTGTCAATATCAGCATCTAGTATCTTTTCAACTTCAGCTTCAATACTATGCTTTTCTTTTCTAATTTCAACGATATCACAAGTAACCAAATCTCTTGTAATTCGTCTTGAAATATATGGTGTATGATGTGTTTTCATTCTCATGACTTACCCCCTTATAATTGTATCAGCTCGCTCTGGCGAAGTTGAAACTATTCCTACTTTTACAGATGTTACTTCTTCAATTTTTTCAATATATTTTTTAGCGTTTTCAGGTAATGTATCATAATCTCTTACACCCACTAATGTATCCCAACCATCGAACTCTTCATAAATTGGTTTTACATTATCTAAATCAGATGGCATATAATCGATTCTTTCACCATTTAAATCATATGCAACACAGATTTTAATTTTAGCAAATCCATCTAATACATCTAACTTCATCAATGATAATTGATCACAACCATTAAGTCTTGCTGCATGTTTTACTGCAACTGCGTCAAACCATCCACATCTTCTACCACGTCCTGTAGTTGTACCGACTTCTTTTCCAACATCAGCCATTTTTTCACCTTCATCAGTGAAATCTTCAGAAGGGAAAGGTCCATTTCCAACTCTAGTAGTATATGCTTTTACAATACCAGTTACTAAACCTATATCTCTTGGAGCTAGTCCTAAACCAGTACAAGCACCTGCACTTACAGTTGAAGAAGAAGTAACATATGGATATGTTCCATGATCAATATCAAGTAATGTACCCTGCGCACCTTCTAATAAAATCTTTTTATCAGCATCAATTGCATCCCAAACCATCTTAGTTGTGTTTGCAATAAGTGGTGCTAACTCTTTTTTATAAGAAGTTAATAATTCTAATAATTCTGCTTCATTTGGAGTATCTATTTCTAATACATCAAAAATTGCTTTATTTTGTTCAAAATAGTCAATAATTGAAGCTGTTAATTTAACAGGGTTTAATAATTCACCTACTCTAAATCCAGATCTTGAAATCTTTTCTCCATATGCAGGTCCGATTCCTTTTCCAGTTGTACCAATAGCTTTATCGCCTTTTAGTCTCTCTTTAGCTTGATCAATTAAAGCATGGTATGGTAAGTTTAAGTGAGCTTTATCAGAGATAAATAATCTACCTTCTAAGCTTCCAAACTGTTCCATTTCTTTAATAATTGATTCAGGAGATAAAACAACCCCATTTCCAATAATATTAATAGCTTTTGGATTTAAAACTCCAGATGGAATTAAATGTAATGCAAATCTTACACCATCAACCCAGATTGTATGACCAGCATTGTGTCCACCTTGACTTCTACACACCATGTCATAATTTTGGGCAAGCATATCAACCATCTTACCTTTACCTTCGTCACCCCATTGTATTCCTACAATTAAATCTGCTTTACTCATATTAATCCTCTAAAATTTTTAATAAACTATCTGTATAAAGTGCAAAACCTAATGAACATGAACCTTCACTTGAATACATTCCACCTTTACATACTGTTAAATTATCACTTATAACTCTGTAATAAATACCATCATAATATTTTAATGAACCGTAATATAATGGTGCAATAATTATATTTGAATAATTAACTTCTTTAGCTCTATTTAATAGCTTTTCTAATTCTTCTTTTATAGTAGATGGAACTACTTTTATTACTTCTTCTAAATCTTCAATATTTTTAACTTTTATTAGTTGATTTAACCAATCACATTTTAATTTAAATAGTGATGCTATTTCACCATTTTTTAATAATTCAATATCAATATTTAATTCTTTTGCCACTAGTTTAGGAATATTAATATTTGATATTTGTAAAATTGGCTCGACATCTAAATCTTTTAATATAGCTGTAGTTAAATTCATAATATCAGCTATATTATCATGTCCTATCCATTCACAACCAATTTGGTACTCTTCTGTTGAAGGATATGTAAATACAGGTTGCACATAGAACCATTTTTTATGCTTTGTTGTTCGTCCAAGTCTTTTAGAAATAATTCTAACAACATCAAGAGTTGAATCAGCTCTAAGTGAAACTTGCTCATTTTTTTCATCAGAAAATTTAATTAATTTTTTTTCATTTTCAATTGATTGGTGCTGAGAGTATGAAAAATTAGGAGTTACAATTTCTTCAAAATCTTTACTCTCTAAAATCTCACATACTTTATTTTCTAAAGCTCTCTTAGCACGTGCTACTTTACCAAAGTATAGTCTACTTCCTTTTGGAATTTCGTGTTCAAAAACCATCTGTTCTAGTTTCCTTTAAACATATTTGTAGAAAATACTCGATTAGCAGTTCCATCAAATGTTCTTATTTTTAATTCATCCATTGCTAATTCAACAGTATTTAAAACCCATGCTGCTTCATTATCATCTACTAAGCCCATATGATTAATTCTAAAAATTAGTGACTTAATATGATCTTGTCCACCTGCAATATTTACATCATATTTATTTTTTAAAATTTTTCTAATAGCTGGTGCATCTTCTGTATAAATTGTAGTCATTGCATTTGCAGGAGTTGAAGGATAAACCTCACAACCAATCGCTTTTAAAGCTTTTCTAGATGAACTAGCTCTTAATGCTGTCTTTTCATATAAAGCATCAAAACCACCATTGTTTTTAATATTTGATAAAATTTCTCCTAGGCCAATGATTAAAGTTGTTGCTGCTGTCCAAGCTGTTGTGTTTTTTCTTTGTTGTTTAATTTCAGTTGCAAGATTGAAGTAAAAACCTCTAGATTTTTTTTCTATTTTAGAAACTGCATCATTTGATAAACCAATTACAGCAAGTCCAGGCGGAAGCATTAAAGCTTTTTTACTCCCTGTAATTACTGCATCTAAATCTGTTGTATCAATTTTTTCAACACCAATTGCTGTAATACCATCAGCAACGATGACAATATCTCTATTTAATTTTTTAACTTCTTGTGCAATTTGCTCAACTGGATGTCTTAAGCCTCCAGCACTTTCACAAATTTGAATAAATATTGCATCAATATCTTTATCTTGTTCAAGAGCATAAAGTACTTCTTCAACACTTGCTGCTTTATTCCACTCATTTTTAATTTCAGTATATTCTATGTCGAAAGCTTTACATATTTTCCCAAATCTTTCACCAAATTTTCCTGAGTTAATTGTAAGGGCTTTTTTGTGTGTTAAATTTGTAATACATGCTTCCATAGCACCTGAACCACTAGATGCAAGCATAACAACCTCATCCATTCCGTATAGTTCAAATAATAACTCTCTAGTCTCTGCAAAAATAGCTTCAAACTCTGGAGTTCTATGATGAATTGTAATATCAGCCATTGCCTTTCTTACAAATTCTGGTACAGGAGTAGGTCCTGGAGTTAATAACATATTAGTTTCCTCATTTCATTCTTTATAGCAAAACGTATTATTTTATCTAAATATTTATTATGAAAAGGTTAAGTATTTTCAATTCTGTATTCATGGGATTTTTTGATATAATCTAAGTAATCATTGAATAGGAAACATTATGGATTTAAATACTTGGCTAACTTTACTACTTGCAACAATTGCTATTTCAATTTCACCAGGAGCTGGTGCTGTTGTATCTATGAACTATGGAATCAATTATGGACTTAAGAAATCATATGCAGCTATTTTTGGTCTTCAAGCAGGTCTATTAATTCAAACATTTATTGTAGTAATTGGATTAGGTGCACTTATTGCAAAGTCTGTACTAATATTCAATATTATCAAATGGATTGGTGTTGCATATCTATTATATATGGGACTTAGCAAAATATTTGAAAAAGTTGAAGCAGTTGAAGACGAAGTACAAATCAAATTATATAGTGTTAAAAAAGCTTTTATCTCTGCTACTTTAATTAATCTTACAAACCCGAAAGCTACTATTTTCCTTGTTGCTTTTATTCCTCAATTCCTAAATCCTAATGCCTCTATTTGGTATCAGTTACTAATAATATCTTTTACACTAGTAGCTATTGATGTTATAGTAATGACAGGGTACTCTTCTATGGCATCAAAATTAAAATTTTTAATAAAAGATAGTAAAGCTTTAAAAATACAGAATAGAATCACTGGTTCATTTTTAATTCTAGCTGCTGTTTTTATGTCAACTACTAAAAAAGTATAGTTTAAAATTGAGATTTTAAATTAAATAGACTTTTCTCTTGACATTATTACTAATTAGTAATATAATTCTTAAGGAGTTATTCAATGAGTAAAATATTACTAAAAAGTTATGGAAGTAGAACTGATAAATCAATGAGAACAGTTGTTAGACTTGAGAGACTTAGATTAAAACTTCATAATAATACTGTAAATTATTTAAATGAACATGAACTAACTTTTAATCAATTCAAAGTATTAGAAGTACTTTACCATAGAGGCGATTTAAATATTAGCTCAATTACAAAACTTACAATGAGTACTCCAGGAAATATAACTGTAGTTGTTAAAAACCTTAAAAGAGATAAGTGGATTACTACAATTTCTGACCCTGAGGATAAGAGATCATCAATTTTGACTATAACTTCAAAAGGTATAGAAGTAATTGAAAAAGTATTTCCAAATCATGCAAAAAAATTACATAAATCACTTGAAGTTTTAAGTGATGAAGAGTTAGATACTTTATATGATTTAATTGATAAAGTCTACAAAGAGAATTAAAAAAATTTAAACCAATACTACTAGTTAGTATAAAATTAAAGGATAGAAAATGAAATTAGGAAAATTAACATTAGCAACAATTATAGCAGCAAGTACACTTTTTGGTGGGACATATAACATAGATAAAAGTCATTCAAACGTAGGATTTAAAGTTAAGCATTTAATGATTTCAAATGTTACTGGAAAATTTGATAAATTTAATGGAAATTTTGAATATGACGAAAAAACAAACACTTTAAAATCATTAGTAGGTAATATTGAAATATCTTCAATAAATACAGAAAGTGAAAAAAGAGATGCTCATCTTAAATCTGCTGACTTCTTTGATGAAAAGAATCATCCAAAATCAACTTTTAAACTAACAAAAACCGTTGAGGATAAAGCATATGGTATTATTACAATAAGAGGTATTTCTAAAAATATAGTTTTAGATTTTGAAAATAATGGAAGTATTAAAGATCCATGGGGAAATACAAGAGTTGGGTTAGAATTAAATGGTAAAATCAATAGAAAAGATTTTGGTTTAAACTGGAATAAAGCACTTGAACTTGGTGGAGTTGTTGTTGGAGAAAAAGTGAAACTAAGTATTGAACTTGAAGGAATCCTAGCTAAATAAGCTGGGATTCAAAGGAAAAAAATGCTACCTACTTTATTTATTTCTCATGGTTCGCCCATGCTATGTTTAACAAAACATAAAGCAAGTGATTTCTTAAAAGAACTACCAAAATATTTTGATAAACCTAAGTACATTATAATATTTTCAGCTCATTGGCTAACTAGTGATTTAAAAATATTAGCAGAAGAAAAACCAAGTAAAATAAATGACTTTTATGGTTTTCCAAAAGAATTATATGACTTAGAATATCAAGCTAGTAATGATCTAGAAAAAGTAGATCAAATAGTAAATTTATTTACAAAAAATGCAATAGAAATAAAAAAAGATTATACCAGGAAAGGTTATGATCATGGGGTTTGGGCACCTTTAAGTTTAATGTATAAAAATGCCGACATACCAGTTATTCAAATATCACTTCCTCTTTATTATGAAACTTCACAGCTTTTAAAAATAGGTGCTATTCTACAAGATTTACGAGAAGAAGCTTTGATTATTGGAAGTGGAACAATGACTCACAATTTAAGAGATTCAAAAAGAGATATAAATGAAAAAGTTGATACTTATGCAGAAATATTTAGAGATTGGATTGTAGAAAAGATTGAAAACTCTGATATAAAAAGTATAGAAGAGTTTAAAACATGCGCACCTTATTTAGAAGAGAATCATCCTTCACTAGATCATTTCTTACCTTTGATCATTGCATTAGGAGCATCAAGAACTAAAAAAGGTGAATCTTTTAATTCAGTCTATATGCATGGTAACCAAGCAATGGATACTATAATATTTAAGGATTAAAATGTTAAAAAAACTGCCAAAAGAAAATATGGGAACATCAAATATTGGATGGTTAGAGTCAAGATTCCATTTTTCATTTGCAGAATATAGAAATCCTGATAATATAAACTTTGGAGTTTTAAGAGTTTTAAATGATGATATTATTCATCCAAATTCTGGTTTTGATACACATACTCACACAGATATGGAGATTATCTCTTATGTAGTAAGTGGAGAGATAACACATAAAGATTCTATGGGGAATAATGAAACTTTAAAAAAAGGCGAAGTTCAATATTTAAGTGCCGGTGATAGTATTTATCATAGTGAACATAATATTCATAATTCTCAGGATTTAAGACTTCTTCAAATTTGGATTGTTCCTCCACAAAAGTCACTTCCTAAATTATATGGCTCACATAAATTTACTGTTAAACAAAGAGAGAATAAACTTTTAAATATTGTTTCATCAAAAAAAGGTAATGCTCCTATTAGAATACATCAAGACGTTAACTTTTATGTAGGGCAACTTGATAAAAATAAAGAATTAGAGTATAAAATAAGTAAAAATAGGCAAGTATATTTTGTACAAATAGAAGGTTCCTCTACAATAAATAATATTGAATTAAATCATGGTGATGCCATAGAAATCATTAAAGAAATAAGTATAAATATTAAAGCTCTTGAGAATTCACACTTCTTATTCATAGAAATGAAAGAGGATTATATCTAACTTGATAGTTTTAGTGACAATAAAGCTAATATTGAAGTTGTTAGCATCATCATAAATACTAAAGTTAATTCACTTGAGTGAACTAAAGAAGCAAGAAAGCCAACTAATCCTGCAATTGTAAACTCTGTTACTCCAATTACAGAATTCGCAACCCCCGTATCATTTTTAAAGAAATCTAAAGCTAGAGACATTGCATTTCCAAATATAAAACCTAAAGAACCCACATACAAAATTATCATAGGAAAAATCATATAAATACTTGAATTAAATGAAAAAACAATTAACAAAATTCCAGCTGTTACTTGTAAAGATATTCCAAATTTTAAAACTTTTTTAGTATCAACTGTATGAAGAAGTTTAATATTTATTTTTGTTAATATTATCATCATTAAAACATTAGCTCCAAAAAATAATGGGAAGATTTCTTTTGAAATACCAAAATACTCCATATAAATAAAACTACTTTTTTCAATAAATATAAACATCCCTGAAAAAGCAAAAGATATAGCTAATATATAACCTCTTGCTCTTTTATTTGCTATAACTTTTTTATATGCATCTTTTATTTTTGTATCCGTTTTACTTCCTGTAATTGGAAGTTTAATATAAATTAGAATCATTACAAAAAAAGAATACACTCCCAAAAATAGAAATATATAATTCCAAGTAAAAAATGTGACAATTAAAGATCCAATTGCTGGCGCAATCATAGGTGCTATCATCATTATTGAAGCAATTGCAGAAAATATTTTTGCTGACTCTTTTCCATGGAATAAATCTCGTACGATTGTAGCACTATTCACAGTAGCCATCGCTCCAAAAAATGCTTGAATCCCTCGAAATAAATATAAACTCTCCAAAGAAGTACTAAAGAACAGAGCAAAACTTGATAATGAAAAACCTAATAATCCAAGTAGTGCAATGCTCTTTCTCCCCAGTCTGTCAGATAAAACTCCTCCGAATAATTGACCAAGTGCAAAAAATATCAAAAATATACTTATAGTTAACTCTATATTATTTATTCCTACATTTAGGTCACTTGCAATATCAGGCATTGAGGGTAAATAAGCATCAATAGCTAAAGGAGTAACCGAAGATAATAAAGCCAGTAGTAAAATTAAACTTATATGGTTTTGTGCTGTTTTCAAAATAAACCTTTTTAAATATAAATTGATTATAGTAGGATATTTTAAATATTGACTTTCTTATATTTAAGATAAATATTTTATGCTACAATTTTAAAAAATTAACATTATGATGAGCATTAAAATATGAAAATTAGAATATTATTAAACGGTGTTGGGCGAATAGGAAAAATAATTCTTCGATTGTTACATAAAAATGAAGTTTTTGAAATAGTTTCTATAAATGAAATAAATCCTTATATTAAAAATATAGTTTATTCCATAAATCATGATTCAACGTATGGAAATATTGAAGATAAATTCAAAGTTATAGATACTAATTATATTCAAAATAGCTCTTCTAAAATAGAAATATTAAATCACTCTTATTTAAAAGATATTGACTTAAGTAATATCGATATTATAATAGATGCAAGTGGAAAGAAAGAAGATAAAAATATTTTACAAAATCTTGATGTTCAGGCAATCTTTTTAACTCATCCAAATGCAAACGCAGATATAAATCTTATTTTAGGTGTAAATGAACAAAACCTTGATTCCAAAACTCATAAAGTAATCTCTACAAGCTCATGTAATGCAACAGCTTTACTTCCAGCTTTAAACCTTATTAATAAGAAGAAACAAATTCTTTGTGGAGATATAGTAACTATTCATCCATTATTAAATCATCAAAGAGTCCTTGATGGAAACTTTGTAGGAAGTCCTACTAGAGATGTTGAATGTAACTTTGAGTTTGGGCGTTCGTCTACACAGAATATTATTCCAAATAAAACAACTACAATAGAAGCTTGTTCATATATTTGCTCAAATATAAACTCAGAATTAATATCTTCAAATTCATTAAGAGTTCCAACAGATACAGTAGGTGCTATTAATGTGACTTTATTTCTTAAAGAGAAATGTACAAAAGATGAAATAATAAATATTTTTGAAGATTATGAAAGAAATCAAGGATTTCCAATTATGTTAAATAATTATGAACCTTTAGTTTCTAGTGATTTTAAAAAAGAAAATAAAACTACTATCATAGATCATAGATATACTGATGTTAAAAATAACAATATGATAAAACTTCTACTTTGGTATGACAATGAATGGGGATATGCATCAAAGGTTGTTGAGATACTAAAATATTATCAAGACATAAAAAAAGACTAAGTTCGTATGAACCGAGCCTTTTTCTAGTTAAAAAACATCAAGTTTATTAGATAAACTCAACACCTTTTTCACCATTTGCAATTTCACCAATAATATAACCATCAGTGTTAGCAAGAACAGCATCTACATTTGCAGGATTAACAACAAGAACCATACCAACACCCATATTAAATGTTCTATACATTTCTTCTAATTCTACATGCTCACCCATAAATTCAAAAATAGGTAAAACTCTAACAGAATCTCTTTTTACTACTGCTTTTAAATGATCAGGTAAAACTCGTGGTAAGTTTTCAGTAATTCCACCACCAGTAATATGTGCTAATGCATTAATATTATCTTTGTTAGCTTTGAATTCTTTTACATAAATTCTAGTTGGCTCTAATAATACATCTTTTAAAGGCTTCCCTTGGAAATCATCATTTAAAGACATTCCAAGTTTTTCTAATAATAGTTTTCTTACAAGTGAGAAACCATTTGAATGAATACCAGAAGATGGCAATGCAATTAAAGTATCACCTGCAGCAATTCTTTCAATTCTATTTAATTCTTCTTTTTCTGCAATTCCAACACAGAAACCAGCTAAATCAAAATCACCTTCCTTATACATACCAGGCATTTCAGCAGTTTCTCCACCAACTAAAGCACACTCAGATCTAATACAACCCTCAGCAATACCTTTTACAACATCCGTAGCTTCTTCAACATTTAATTTTGCAGTTGCATAATAATCTAAGAAAAATAATGGCTCACCAAAGTTACATAATAAATCATTAGTACACATTGCAACTAAATCAATACCTACAGTATCAAATTGTTTAGCATCAATTGCTAATTTTAATTTTGTTCCAACACCATCAGTTCCTGATAAGATAACTGGCTTCTTATAACCTTCTGGTAATTCAAAAGCACCAGCAAAAGAACCAATGCCACCAAGAACACCTGGAATCATTGTAGATTTAACATGTGGCTTAATATTTTCTACGAATTGATTTCCTGCATCGATATCAACGCCTGCATCTTTGTAACTTACTGTGCTCATTATTCACCTTTTTATTAATTCTATTTTATAATCTCTGATTAATTTATAAATTTTTTGGTATTATATCAAAATGTTTATAAATATTAAGGACTATATATAATGAAAGATAACAACGCATTTAATGAAATGATGGTACATGTACCATTATGTACACATAAAGAAGCTTCAAAGGTACTAATTATTGGTAGTGCAAGCGAAGATTTAAAAGCACAGGCGCACAAGCATCCATATTCAAACATTGAATTTGGAGATTCATCACTTTTAACATCTAAAAATGAAAAAGATATTGACGTTATAATTTTAACTGATGTAAATCTTGATGAATTACTTTTAGCAAATATTGAAAGAGTTTTATCAGAAGATGGATTAATTTCATTTTCAACTAAAGCTTTCTCAAGAGATGAAAATCAATTAAAAAGAGATTTACTTTTAGTAGGTACTAAATTCTGGATTGCTATGCCATATAAATTTGGTCATAGTACTTCAATTTTAGCTTCTAAAAAATATCATCCAACAGCTGATTTAATCTTACAAAGATCTGATTTTATTAATGATTTAAACTATTATTCATCAGAAATACACAATGCTTCATTTGTATTTCCAGCATCAGAGCACAAAGCTTTAACTGGTATTGCAAAAAGATAAGACTACTATTAAATTTAAATAAATCTTAATTATTGTAGAATCCTACATGATTAATGATTTATTTAAAAATGCAATCGCCTTAACAGGTGGAATTTCTACAGGTAAAAGTACAGTTTGTAACCTTTTCAAACTTCATGGTTTTCTAACAATTGATGCAGATGTAATTGCACATAGACTATTAGATGAAAACTCTCACAAAATTGTTTCTATGTTTGGAGAACAGTATGTTGAGAATGGGAAAGTTATAAGAAAAGAACTGGGTAAAATTATCTTCTCAAATGAAGAGAATAAACTAAAGCTTGAAGCCCTACTTCATCCTCTAATTAAACAAGAAATTATTAAAGAATCAAAAATATTTGAAGAACAAAATAAACCATATTTTGTTGATATTCCTTTATTCTTTGAAAAGATGAATTATCCAATTCCTAAATCTTTAGTTATTTATACTCCAAAAGATATTCAAATTCAAAGATTAATGAAAAGAGATAATATTGATGAAGACGAAGCTAAGTTAAAAATTTCTAACCAAATGGATATAGAAGAAAAAAAACATCTAGCCGATATGGTAATAGATAATTCAAAAAACTTGAAACATCTTCAAGCCGAAGTTGAACGAATTATGGGAGAAATTATATGACCTACACAAAATACACTGCAAGTGGAAATGACTTTGTAATTTTTCACACTTTTATAAAAAAAGACTATTCCTCTGAAGCAATTGAACTTTGTAATAGAACAGAAGGAATAGGAGCTGATGGTTTAATAGTATTAATTCCAAATAATGAAGCAGATTTTGAGTGGTTATTTTATAATAGTGATGGAAGCGATGCATCTATGTGTGGAAATGGTACAAGAGCCTGTGCTCATTATGCATATGTTAATAATTTAGCACCTAGTTCTATGCAATTTTTAACAGGTGCTGGATTAATTAAATCAAATGTAGAAAATGATATTGTTGAAACTCAATTAACAGCTCCTCTTGTTATTAAAGAAGAATTTGAACAAGATGGTTTCACCTGGTATTTAGTAGATACAGGAGTTCCGCACTTAGTAACCATTGTTGATGACTTAGAAAAGTATGACTATGATCTATCATCAAAGATGAGATATGAATATAATGCAAATGTTAACTTTGCAAAAATAGAAAATGGTGAAGAAGGTAAGATTTTAAAAGTACGTACTTATGAAAGAGGTGTTGAAGGTGAAACATTAGCTTGTGGAACTGGAATGGCTGCTTGTTTTTTAAGAGCACATAATTTAAATTTAGTTGAAGATAAAACATTTGTTTATCCTAAAAGTGAAGAAGAGTTAACTCTATCTTTAATCAATGGCACAATATATTTCAAAGGTGCCGTTAAAAAAGTATTTACAACTAATAAGTGATTAAAAATGAAATTAAATAGATTTTTATTAATAGCTTTTATTATATTTTCAATAAATCTTTTTGCAAAAGGAATGCCAAAAGAATATTATGAAATAAAAGATAATGAAAAAGCAAAAATTTATTTTTTCGAATATATATATAACTTGACTAAAAATGAAAATAACAAGATTTTACAAGAAAGAAATTTTGTTAAAAATATGCTAAATTCAAACTTATTAAATATCAATTTTAAATCAAATGAATTTAAAAAACTTTTAGAAATAAAGAAAAGATATAGAGTAAAAAAACTTTTTGATTTAAACTCTTATATGATGAAAATAGATGTAGTTCCTCCTGCTATGAGCCTTGCACAAGCTGCTGTTGAAAGTGGATGGGGGAAAAGTAGATTTATAAAAATAGCTAACAATATCTTTGGTCATTGGACTTATAATCCTAAAATTGGAATAGTCCCAGAACAAAGGGATGAAGGTGCAAAGCATTTTATTAGAGTCTTTAAAACTTTACAAGACTCCATTAGTGCTTATATGCTAAATTTGAATAGAAATCCAGCCTATAAATCTTTTCAAAAAGAAAGATATAAGATAAGATTAGAAAATAAACAACCAAGAGGAATACAATTATCTCAAACTATGATAAATTATTCTGGTATTGGAAAAGAATACTTATCAATTTTAAAAACAGTAATTAAGAAAAATAAACTTGAAGATTATGATAAAAAATTTTATCAAGAAAAATAAAATTTGACCTAAGGAAACAATATGAATTTCACAGCACCTTTAAAATCCGACTCTATAAAAATAATGCTTTTAGGAAGTGGCGAGTTAGGAAAAGAAGTTGTAATAGAAGCACAAAGACTTGGAATTGAAACAATTGCAGTTGATAGCTACAACAACGCACCAGCACAATTAGTTGCAAATAAATCATATACAATTAATATGAAAAATGAAAATGAGATATTAGATGTAATTAGAAGAGAAAAACCTACATATATTTTGCCTGAAGTTGAAGCAATTAATATTCAATCTCTTTTTACTGCAGAAGAAGAAGGTTATCATGTAATACCTAATGCTGATGCTGTTAATAAAACTATGAACAGAAAAAATATTCGTGAGTTTGCAGCAGCTGAACTTGGCGTTAAAACTGGTGGATATGAGTTTGTAAGTACTTTTGAAGGCTTACAAGGTGCAGCAGAAAGGATGGGTTTCCCATGTGTAATTAAACCTGTTATGAGTTCTTCTGGTCATGGACAAAGTGTAGCCAAAAGTCCTAATGATTTAGAAGAATCTTGGGAAATAGCAAAAGAAGCTAGAGGTGATGCAAGTGAATTAATAGTTGAAGAATTTATTACTTTTGATTATGAAATCACTATGTTAACAGTTAGAAATGGTGAGCAAACTGTATTTTGTGAACCAATAGGACATATACAACAAGATGGTGACTTTATCTTTTCATGGCAACCTATGAATATGAGTGAAGAAGCAAAACAAAAAGCCGAACAAATTGCAAAAACTGTAACTGATGGTTTAGGTGGACGTGGTATTTTTGGTGTTGAGATGTTTATAAAGGGTGATGAAGTTTACTTTTCAGAAGTAAGTCCAAGACCACATGATACAGGTATGGTTACGATGATTACACAAAGTCAGAGTGAATTTGCACTTCATGTAAGAGCAGTATTAGGGCTTCCTTTAGATTATATTGATTATGGAGCAGGTGCGAGTGCTGCATATAAAGCAAGAAATGATAGTTTTAATCCACAAATAGATATCTTTAATCAATCATTTACAAAAGATTCAATTATAAGAATATTTGGTAAACCTCAAAGCCATGAGGGAAGAAGAATGGCAGTGGCATTAACATTTGATAAAGATTCAAGTGATAAAGCTTTACAAAGAGCGAAAGAGATTATAGGAAACTTTGACGATAAATAAAACTAAATTATAACTTTAGTTTTATTTAAATTTTAAAAGTACAAATATATTCCATGCCTTCATCTACTATGCTAGATACTTCCATCTTAGCACCTAGCATAGTAGCTAAATTTTTTGCTTCTATAGTATATTTATTTTCACTATCAGAAATAAATAAAGTATGAATATTTTTAACTTCAAAGCCATTATTTTTAACTACTAATTGAATATTTTTTTTCTGAATAAAAATATTTACCTCAATTAGCTTATTAATTTTCCCTTTTTTCATCTCTTTTTTTACTAAATCCATACATGATTGTTCTATAAAAGATGAAATAATATTTTCAAGATAAATAATATTGATCTCAATCTTTTTATTTAAATCTAAATCAATATTATAATCTAATGATATTTTATATCTAAAGTTCGCATAGATATAATTATCAGCTCTTCTTTTATGTAATTCAAGTAAATACTTAAGTACAGAGAAATCTTTTACTTTCTCCCTTTGTTTATAAAAATTATTGATTATATATTCAAACTTTTTAAACTCTTCAAAATGAAGTCCGAAAGTATCAATAAGTTCAAAAATGAATGTACTATTGATTAAATCTTCAACTCCTAATTTATTTAAATACTTCTTAACTATAGTGGTATCAAACATTGTTACTAGATATTTCAAATTAAATATTTTATTTTTGATATTTGATAATTTTTGAACATCTTTTAAAAGTTTCTTTTTAGATACATTAGAAATAACTTTTGTATCAAGGTCTATTTCAAGTAAATCTAAAAAGTTTTTATCATCATATATTAAATTAATAGTTTCAATTTTACTTGATTTATTACACTCTGATAGTAAAACTTTCATATGCTCCTTAACTGCGTCTAATGCTTGATCTAGTTCTGAAATAATTAAAAGGATTTTATTTTGTATTAAATCATGTTGGTCATTTAATATTTGTCGATTTAACTTTGTTTTCCCACCATTTTCACTTACTAATATTTCATCAAATACAAATAATTTATTAAATATATTTCTAAATGGTTTTATCTCTTCAGAAATATTTTTAATATGATGATTAACTTTTTCATTACATTCATCTACAATATTAGCCAAAACTATACCTTACTGACAATTTTTATTATCTACTAATAAATTAGCGTCTATAAATTGAACCCAATTTGAATCATCTTCTACAACCATTACATCACCAGATTTCTTTTTATAAATAGTATCTAAATGTAACCAGTCACCACTTTTTTCTTGAATTGTAAACTGATCATTTATTTTTAATATTCTTAAAATTGTTGCACTTATATCGCTTATATTTCTCACATTTAAGTTATTCTTATTAACTGTATATAAACATGAGGACAACTCTTTTTTTATTGTTTTATTTTTCACTTTGGAAAAAGACTTTTTTATACTATGATTTTTTGATTCTTTATTCTCTTGTTTTACAATTTTTTTTGCTTTTCCTTCTTTCTTTAAATCACTTATGGATATTCCATAATTACTTAGGTAAATTATATAAGCATATTCTTCATCAACTCTTTTATATAACTTTATTGTTTTTGTTCTTATATCAATTTTTATAATTTTGTGACCTAATATATAATCACCTTTTACATATCTACCTTCTATATTTGAACTTAACTCATCAGTTTTAATTGTACTTTTTTTATCAAGTTTTAGAAGAACATAATCTTTTCCATTAAAAGAATACATACTCTTAATTTTAATATCTTTTAATTTTTTAGTTCTTGTAAAATCACTAGTTAATCTAGCCATTTCGTTTTGATGTTTAAATACATTCTTTTCATAATCTTCTTGAGAAAGCTCTGGTTTCTCCACATATATCGATTGAGGATTAGGATTAGGATTTTTATTTTGATTACTATTTATATTATTTGTTTTATTTTGAATTGAGTTAATTTGCTCTTCAAGGTAATCTTTTTCAAGACCTGTAATACTCTTAAAAAAGTT
>Ga0105358_10000298_pt1 | contig 23804 bp, 19 predicted proteins | sample GOMGulsemesocosm_5_FD_83509 | JGI IMG/M metagenome (GOLD analysis project Ga0105358, IMG submission 83509) | Methane-oxidizing microbial communities from mesocosms in the Gulf of Mexico - GOM15C Gulf of Mexico | ecosystem: Environmental > Aquatic > Marine > Cold seeps | place: Gulf of Mexico... | reverse complement strand
CGAGCCGGGTTACGAATCGGTGGCACCCGTGGCTATGGTCAGGCCCGAACAAAATACCGGGGGTATTTATCAGGCCGGTTATAACCTCGTGCTGTTTGAAGATCAGCGTGCCAGTCGCGTCGGCGACATTATTCAGGTCCTGTTAGTTGAGCAGACGGACGCAGCGAAAACCAGCAAAACCGAAATCGATAAAGACAGTGCAGCCAGCCTGCCAGCGCCAACCGTCTTTGGTGAATTACTCGATGATCTCGGCCTGAGTACGTCCTCCAGTTCGGAGTTCGAGGGTGAAGGTAAAAGCAACCAGAGCAACCATCTCAGCGGCAGCATTGCCGTCACCGTTTCCCAGGTCTTGCCCAACGGCAATCTGATGGTGCAGGGCGAGAAGTGGATACAAATTAACCAGGGCGGTGAGTTTATTCGCATCAAGGGCATCGTCAGGCCCTCCGATGTGAGCGCCAACAACACCGTGCTGTCGACCCATGTTGCCGACGCCAGAATTTCTTACGGTGGCCGCGGGTCGCTGGATGATGCCAATACGAGCGGCTGGCTGGTGCGCTTTTTTATGAGCCCCCTCTGGCCCTTTTGACAGGCCGTATTGAGTGGCTCGGCCACTATTTAGGAGCAGACAATGATGATTAGCTTGTTACCACTGCAACAATGGATTCAGGGCCTGAAGCGCCTGCGTTTACCCGGCCTGATGGCAGCGCTGTTATTTTGCGCGGCACTACCGGCCGCAGCGGAGCGACTCAAAGATATCACTTCCATTGCCGGTGTGCGCTCCAACCATCTGGTGGGCTACGGCCTGGTGATTGGTCTCGATGGCAGCGGTGACTCGACCAATTCAGCACCCTTTACCGTACAGAGTTTAAAAAGCATGCTCGCCAAATTTGGCGTGGTGGTGCCACCCGGTGTTAACCCGTCCCTGAAAAATGTCGCCGCAGTGATGGTGCATTCCGAATTGCCGCCCTTTGCCAAGCCCGGGCAAACCATCGACATTACCGTGTCCTCTATCGCCAATGCGAAAAGCCTGCGCGGGGGCAGCTTGTTGATGACGCCGTTGAAAGGTGCCGACGGCCAAACCTATGCCATCGCCCAGGGCAATATGGTGGTGGGGGGCTTTGGTGCCGAGGGCGGCGATGGCTCCAGTGTCACCGTCAATATTCCCAGTGTCGGTCGCATTCCCAATGGCGCGACCGTCGAGCGGGAAGTACCGACGCCCTTTTCTCAGCCTGGCCCTCTGGTGCTGAATTTGAAAACCCCCGATTTCACCACGGCGATGCGCATTGCAGAAAAAATTAATGCAGTAGTCGGTGACGGCACTGCCCTGCCCATCGACAGCTCATCGGTGCGGGTACAGGCACCCGTTAACCAAGGCCAGAAGGTGGCGTTTTTATCGATGTTGCACGCTATTGATGTCAAGCCGGGTGAAGCGCCAGCACGGGTTATTGTCAATGCCCGCACCGGCACCATCGTTATCGATAGCCACGTGCGGGTCATGCCTGTGGCCGTTGCCCATGGCAGTCTCACCGTTTCGGTGTCTGAATCCCTGGATGTTAGCCAGCCGGCGGCTTTTGCTCGTCGCGGTCGTACCGTGGTCACGCCCAACTCTGATGTTTCTATCACTCAGGAAAACAAGCCGATGTTTATGCTCGGTGCCAAGAAAGAGGGTGTGGCGCTGAAAGATGTAGTCAGGGCGGTTAACAACATCGGTGCCGCCCCCGGCGATTTGGTATCAATTCTCGAAGCCCTCAAACAAGCCGGTGCCCTACGCGCCGAGCTGATCATCATATAGGCACTGAGTCATGGCCATTCAAGCATTCGCCAGTCAACAAGCGTCAGCCCAGCAGGTCTATCACAGCTTTTCTGGCTTTGAGCAAATGCGTGCCCAGGCCCGCGATGGCGATAGTGAGGCTTTATCGGGCGCAGCCAAACAGTTTGAATCGGTGTTTGTGCAGATGATGCTCAAGGCCATGCGTGACACCGTGCCCGAAGGCGGCTTGTTCGAAAGCGAGCAATCTGATTTTTACGAAGGCATGTTCGACCAGCAAATCTCACTCAATATCGCCAACGGCAAAGGCATTGGCCTGGCTGAAGTGATTGAGCGACAGCTGAGTGGTATGCAGTCTGGAACCGCGACCGATGGCGAGCCGGCGGAAGCAGAGCAAGCATCCCTAAAAATGCCAGTACGCTCACCTTTCGCCGCCTTACAGTCGCTGCATCGCCCCCTGTCTATTGATTCGCAGCGCGTTAATTCAGGCCTGGTTAATCACGGCAATGAGCAGCCTGTTAGCTCGCCGGCAGCGGGCAATTGGGCACCGGCGAATCCCGCAGCCTTTGCCGATGAGCTGCGCCCTTACGCCCAGCGGGCGGCGGCAAAGCTCGGCGTTAGTGAAAACCTGCTGATCGCCCAGGCCGCTCTGGAAACCGGCTGGGGACAGAAAGTCATGCCGCGCAATGCGGGTGGCAGCAGTTACAACCTCTTTGGTATTAAGGCCAATGCCAGCTGGCAGGGCGACAAAGCCAGCACCGCAACCCTCGAATACCGCGACGGTGTGGCCCAGCGTGAGCGTGCAGATTTTCGCGCCTATAGCTCACTGCAGCAGTCCTTCGATGATTACGTCACTTTCGTCAGCGAACAGCCGCGCTACAACGAGGCCCTCAACGCCAGTGACGACAAAAGCTTTGTTGAAGCCCTGCAGCGCAATGGCTATGCCACCGACCCCGCCTATGCGGAAAAAATTCTCGCCGTGAAGCAGCGGCTGGATCGCGCCGAGCCAACAATATTGGCAAAGGGTTTAGCGGCCCACGGAGACAGGAACTAAGCCATGGCAGACTTATTAGGCATCGCAACATCGGGCCTGGGTGCCATACAGCAGGCGCTGAGCACCGCCGGGCATAACATCGCCAACGTCAATACCGAGGGTTACAGCAAGCAGGTGGCCGACTTTTCCACCTTGCCGGCGCAGCGTATTGGTAATTCTTTTCTGGGCAGTGGTGTTGAGGTTGGCTCCATACGACGGTCTTACGACAGCTTTGTTGTTGATGAGCTGCGCACCCGCTCCAGTAAGTTGGGCCTGGCCACGGCCTATGAAGCAATGGCCTCAAGTGTTGACAGCTTAGTGGGCGATAGTGACAACGGCCTGGCGCCAGCGCTCGAAGGTTTTTTTAATGCTATGCAGGGTGTTGCCAGCGATCCCAGTAGTCTTTCGGCACGGCAAATTCTCCTCTCTGATGCGGAAATCCTCAGCGACCGTTTTACGCAGCTTAATGCCAGCCTGCTAAGTTTTGAACGTGAAGCCAATAACCGTATTACCTCTGCCGTGGGTGAAATTAATGGTCTTGCGAACAACCTGGCGGAGCTGAATAGCAACATAGTGCTGGCTCAGAGTAGCGGGGCGAGCCCCAACGACCTTTTGGATCAACGCGATAGCTTGTTGATGCAGCTCTCAGAAAAGGTCGGCATTATCAGCCTTGAGCAGACTGATGGTGCGGTGAATGTCTTTCTCGGCAAAGGCCAGCCGCTGGTCATTGGTGGTGAGGCGCAAAATTTGGTGGTCACTGATAGCACTCTGTATCCGGGCCGTCTGGAAATTGGCGTGGCTAGGCCGGGAGGTTTTACCGATATCATCTCCGATCAAATTAGCGGGGGTGAGTTACAGGGCGTGCTTGATTTTCGCTCTCGGATACTGGACCCCGCCTTATCCGAACTGGGGCGGGTGGCGCTGGGTATGACCGAGCTGGTCAACGCCCAGCACCAACTGGGTGTTGATTTAAATGGTCAGTTGGGTGGCGATTTTTTCTCCCCGATCAGCACTTCGGTGCTGGACTCCTCTGCCAATACGGGAAGTGCCACGGTCAGCTTGAGCATTGATAGTGCGTCTGATCTTGAAGCGTCGGATTACCTGATGGTCTACGACGGTGCGCAATGGGATTTAACGCGTACTTCCGATGGCGTTTCAAGCAGTGGCGCAGGGCCATTTTCCCTCGACGGTATAACCGTGAGCATTGCGGGTACTCCGGCAGCAGGTGACAGCTACCTGTTGCGCCCCGTTTATGGCGCTGCGGATGGCTTTGGTCTGCAACTTATTGCGCCCGATCAGCTTGCCGCCGCCGCGCCGGTACTTTCTTCTTTGGCGCTGAGTAATACCGGTTCGGCCGACATAGCAGACCTGAAAGTCACGAGTACCACGGGCCTGCCGCTGGCAGGGGATATTACCCTGACCTATAACCCCGATGCCCTGGGTGCGGGCATACCCGGCTACGATGTCTCTGGCGGGCCGGGCGGCACTATTGCCTTCAACCCAGCGACCGAAAGCGGGGGCAAAAGCGTCGCGTTTTCCGGGTCGGGTGACTTGAACTTTACCCTCAGTGGCATTCCCAACAGCGGTGATGTCATTACCCTGTCGGCCAATAGTGGTGCCCCTGGCGACAACCGCAACGCCTTATTATTGGCGGGCATGCAAAGTGAGCGCTTACTGAATGGCAGCTCGTCAACCTTTGGTGAGGCCTACAGCGGCATGATTGGCGGAGTCGGTGTGTCGACGCGCCAGGCGCAGGCCAATTTACAGGCCGAAGACAGCTTGATGGACAGCGCCGTTGCCGCCCGCGAACGGGTCTCTGGCGTTAACCTCGAGCAAGAGGCCGCCGAGCTGGTGCGCTTGCAGCAGGCCTATCAGGCGGCCGCTCAGTTGGTGGCCATTACCGATACACTTTTCCAAACGCTGCTGAATGCCACGCGACGTTAAGCCGATAGGGGGCTTGTCATGACTATTTCGACCACGCAAATCTTTCGCCAGGGCATTAGCGCTATTCTTGAACAGCAAGAGGGTCTGACACGCACCCAGCTGCAAATCGCCAGCGGTCAGCGTATACAAAGGCCCTCTGACGACCCCTCCGGTGCGGTTAAAGTGATCGATATTGAAGAGCAAATTGCCGTCACTGACCAGCATTTACGCAATGACGGCTTTGCGCGCACCGAGCTCTTTCTCGAAGAAGGGGCGATGGAGGGTGCTGTCAATGTGCTGCAGCGGGTGCGGGAATTAATGATACAGGCCAACAATGACACCCAGTCAGAGGCGACGCGCGGCACCATTGCCACCGAAGTGCGGGCGCGGGTCGATGAGTTACTGGCGTTGGCCAACACCCGCAATGCCAGTGGTGACTACCTCTTCGCCGGTTTTAATCTCGATACCCAGCCCTTTAGCAGCAGTGGTGGTGTGGTGACCTATCACGGGGACGAGGGGCAGCGCCGCATTCAGGTGGGGCCTTCATCACTAATACCCGTTAGCGATTCGGGAACCGATGTCTTCGAGCGGATAAAAACCGGTAACGGCGCCTTAACGATCAGTACCGCGACGGCAAATACGGGTTCGGGCTTAGTCAAATCACTGAGCCAAAGCAGCAGTTTTACGAGCGACGTGTACACCCTGAGCTTTAGTCAGGCGAGTGCGACGGCGCCGGTCACCTATGCCGTGAATGGTGCCGCGACAGGGCTTGTGGCATCGGGTAATTATGTGTCAGGTGACTCTATTTCGTTCAACAGTGTTGAGCTGGTGATTGAGGGCGAGCCCGCGAATGGCGATGTGTTTACCGTTAGCCCCTCGGCGCAACAAGACATTTTTGCCACACTTGCCGTAATTGCGGATGCCCTCGAAGGCCCCTCTACCGAGGCGGCTGATAATGCCAAGTTTCACAACGCGATGGGTGCCGGCTTGAATAATATTGACCGCGCCCTGGACAACTTCCTGCGGGTGCGATCCAACATTGGCTCGCGGCTGAACAACCTGGATAGCCAAGGTGATGTGAATGAAAATTTTCTATTGCGCATGAAAGAGGCCCGTTCAGAAGTGCAAGATCTCGACTTTGCCGAAGCCATTAGCCGGCTCAGTGCGCAAGCGACCTCGTTGGAAGCCGCGCAAAAAGTGTTTATTGAAGTACAGGGCCTCTCGTTGTTTGATTTTCTTTAAGCAGCGGCGATATTTACCTTCACGGCAACAGCTCTGTTTAAAGCCCATCCCTCGTTTTAAAAGGGCCCCGGGCTTACTTACCCCCGGTTTGCCGGGGTCATAGTCTTAAAAAGTAGAACCAGTTCACAAAATTCCCCGTTTCGCTAAAAATCATCAAAAAGCCCTAAAGATTCCCCCGGCCCTGTCGATAACATTTGCGGAGGCAGCACTTACAGGTGTTTGTACAACACCACTCAACACAGTAAGGCCGCCATAAATAGCAAAGTGTTACAGCAAATAAGCAAACCTGATGTTTGCGCAGGAGCCATAAAATGCCCCAGTTTATTAACAGTAATATTCCCTCACTCACGGCGCAGCGAAACCTCAATACCTCGCAGAGCGATTTGAATACTTCACTGCAACGTCTGTCATCGGGCCTGCGTATTAACAGCGCGAAAGACGATGCGGCGGGCCTGGCGATTTCTGAGCGCTTTACCGCACAAATCCGAGGTCTCAACCAGGCGGCACGTAATGCCAATGACGGTATCTCCCTGGCGCAAACCGCTGAAGGTGACATGGCCGCCATTACCAACAACTTACAGCGTATTCGTGAGCTGTCAGTACAGTCGGCTAACGCCACGAACTCCTCATCTGACCGTGCAGCATTGCAGCTGGAAGTGTCAGAGCTGATCTCTGAAATTGATCGTGTTGCCTCAACCAGTGCCTTTAACGGCGTGCAACTGCTTGACGGCTCTTTTTCTGCGCAAGCCTTTCAGGTGGGTGCTAATTCCGGTGAAACAGTCACCATTTCATCGATTTCCAGTTCGCGTACGTCGGCTATTGGTCAGGCGTTTACGGCTGATTTGCCGACGAACAGTACGGCTGTCACCTCTACAGATCTAAGTGCAGGTGATTTGACGATTAACGGCACTGACCTGGGTGCTCTCACTGCTGATGCGAAGGTCATTGGAGAGGCGATTACGGCATCGAGTACGGGTGTTACGGCAACTTTTAGTAATATTCAGACGGGTATTACTTTTGGCGACGCAGTAGGTTCGTCACCCACTGCGGGCTCCCATGTGACATCGGGAGCGGTTACTGATTTTAACTACAGCGCGGGTGGTAATTTGGATTTTACCGTCGATGGTTTCCAGGTTACATCTTCGGCAGATTTGACCGATGCTGACGGTCTTGTTACTGAAATTCAAGCTGATTTAGATGCACTTGCTTCCGGTGTTTACACGGTTTCGCATTCTTCTGACGTTGTTACTATTGCAAAAGTGGCGACAGGCGCAGCTAGTACAGCTCCGGTCATTGTCGATAGCTCGGGTGACGCTACGACAGGTGCTCTCTTTTCAGGGGGTACAGGTACCGCTGGTGCAGATACAGATAATGACTATACCTTGACACTGGATGGCACGGCAGTCGACCTAAGTACAGCGATTGCGGATGGTACGATTACGGCCACAGAACTGGGTACGGCTATTAATGCTATTGACGGTTATACCGCGTCCGGTTCGGGTACGTCGCTTGCTATTACCAAGGCTGATGGCAGCAACATCGTTTTCGTTGAATCGGGAGATGATTCGGATGGTTCAGAAGGCTTTGCTGGTGGTGCCAGTGGCGCTGGTGTGACATCAACCTTGCGTGGCACCATTACAACGATTGCTTCACAGGGCGCCGACCTGGTGATCGGTGGTAATAATGCCGGCAGAGCGGGTTTGACGGCGGCAACAACAGCTTTGGGTACAACGCTGGGAGGTACTACGGTTGCAGCTACCGATATTTCGACGGTGGATGGTGCTAACGCGGCTATCACCTCTATCGACAACGCGTTAACCACGGTTAACAGTAGTCGCGCCCAGTTGGGTGCGATTCAAAACCGTTTTGACTCGGTGGTCTCCAGTATTCAAACGACCAGTGAAAACCTCAGTGCTTCACGTAGTCGAATTCGTGATGCTGACTTCGCGGCTGAAACGGCTGCCTTAACCCGTGCACAAATTCTGCAACAGGCCGGTGTGTCAATTTTGGGTCAGGCTAACTCCCTGCCACAAAACGCACTGTCCCTGCTGCAGTAAGGCCCAGGGAATGACATGAGTCTCATGGCTTATCGTCTTTAGGCGCTTTAACCGACACTGTTTTAACAGTGTCGGTTTTTGTCTTGCCAGAAGGTAAACATTATGGAAACAAACAACTTAACATCAGTCCTACCTGCAGCGCATAAAGCGCGGCCTGCGGCGGGTGCTGCCGATTCAGGCCCGCCGACAAAGGCGGCCGTGGCCGAGTCGACGAATGGCGGGGGCTTAAGCCCGCCACTTGCTGAAGTGGTTGCAACAGCGGAGCCGTCACCGGCAAAGCCCGCCGTTGAGCTGGCCGCCGATGAAAAAAAGCCAAGCCAAAACCAGGTGCAGGAGGCCTTGCGCAAGCTGAATGATTTGGCCAAAACATCGATTGCCTTTTCTCAACACGAGGAAACGGGGCAGACGGTAATTAAGGTCAGCGACAAAGATACTGGCGAGGAAATACGCACCATCCCCAGTGAGGATTTTCTGGCCATTGCCGCTCATTTGCAGGAGACGCTGGATAGTGACGATGGGCTCAAGCCCGGCTTGCTGGTGAGTAGCCAGGCTTAGCAGGCATTCGGCAAGCCCTGGGTTTGATGGTTTTCAGGGTGAGCCCGGTTTGAGTCGGGTAGCTGTGTTTTTAGCGGCTGGTTGCCAGCACTGCGGCAGGCCTTTGCCGCTTGATGGCGCTGCCTTGCCGCAGGTCCCGTTTGTTGTTCAGCGACCTTAGATATTTCCACCCGCCTAAAGCCAGCAGTGCTTGATTTTAAAGGCTTTGGTACAGCCGTGATGACTTCTCCGCTTTCTCAATAGTTTGGTATGTTTTGTGCAAAGAAGGGGCTGTTGGGCTAAAGTTTTCCTTGAGTATGTCGACTATTAAATTGATGAATAAAATAGACAGATTTGATAATACGAGAATAGGTATGTACGTGTTGGAAGGTCGATAAAATGGCAATTACATCGAGTGGCATTGGCTCCGGGCTGGATATCGAACTTCTGGTCACTCAGCTGGTGGCCGCAGAAAGAGCGCCCACAGAAAACCGTCTGATTGATCGCTCGACCGAATTTGCCGGGCAGTTGTCGGCTTTTGGTTCTTTGAAAGGGGCCTTGTCGGGTCTTCAGTCTAGCTTGAGCGGTTTGCAGCAGTTGTCGACCTTTGCCGGGCGCAATGCCACGGTGAGTGACGGCGATGTGCTCAGCGCTAGCGCCGGTAGTACGGCGGCGGCAGGTTCTTATGCCATTGAAGTCAGTCAGTTGGCCAAGGCCCATTCATTAGCGTCTGGCAGTTATACCAGCACCACTGAGGTGGTCGGCGAGGGTGAGCTGAGTTTCCGTTTTGGCACCACCGACTATACCTCGCCGGATCCCGGCCCCGAGTCCTATGATGGCTTCACCGTCAATGCCGATAAGGCCGCCGCGTCGATAACCATCGACAGTTCAAATAACTCCCTGCAGGGCATACGTGATGCGGTGAATAATGCCGACATTGGCGTTAGTGCCTCCATTATTAATGACGGCAGTGGCTTCCGTCTGCTGTTTGCCTCGACCGATACCGGTGCTGAAAATAGTCTCGAAGTGTCAGTCACGGAGTCGGGTGCAGCGGGTTTGTCGGCGTTTGAATTTAATGCCTCGTCAACCAACCTGGAGCAGACCGTGGCGGCACAGGATGCCGCATTTACGGTCAATGGTTTGGCGGTAACCAGTGCCTCGAACAAGGTCAGCGGCGTGGTGAGTGGCCTGGAAATAACATTAAAATCTGAAACCAGCGGTGTGCCAATTGAGGTTGATGTTTCCCGCAATTCTGCGTCTATTAAGGGCGCTTTAAACAGTTTTATTTCTTCGTACAACGGTTTTATTGATACGGCAAACGCCCTTACGAGTTACGACGCGGCGACAGATGCAGCGGGCTTTTTATTGGGTGATGCGACGATGCGCGGTATTAGTGGCCGTTTGCGCAGTGAAATTAATGCCGCAGTGGCTGGTGCGGGGACTTATGACACGCTGGCCAGTATTGGTGTCAGTACCGACGAGGACGGCAAGCTGGTGTTGAATCAGGCCGCTCTAGATGATGTGCTAGACGATGATTTTGATGCCCTGTCGGCCCTCTTTGCGGTGCAGGGGGTGGCCAGCAATAGCGGGGTGAATTACCTTTCATCGACCAGTGATACGGTCGTCGGTGACTACGAGGTGCTTATTACTCAGGCGGCCACTCAGGGTGTCAACAGCGGCGCTGCCTCGGTGGGCTTTCTTGCCAGTATGGAAATAAACGACCTCAATGACACCTTTTCGTTAACAGTTAACGGTATCGACAGTGCCGAAATAACGCTGACTCAGGCCACCTATACGGATGGCGATGAGCTGGCGGCCGAGTTGCAAAGCCAGATCAATGGCGATGAAACCTTTAAGGCCGGCGGGATTACCGTTGTCGTTACGTTTGACAGTGACACGGGTACGTTTGACATTGCTTCCAGCCGCTACGGATCGGACTCTACCGTTGAGATTACCGCGGTCGATACGGATACGGCGACAACCCTGGGCTTTAGTGTGTCGGCGGGCACCGATGGTGTTGATGTTGAGGGGACGATTAATGGCTTCAGTGCGACGGGGCTGGGCCAGAATTTGACCGCAGGTGCGGGCTCGGACGCCGAGGGCCTGGTTTTGCTGGTCACGGCGACCACGGCGGGTTCATTGGGTACGGTTAATTTCACCCGTGGCCTGGCTGATGGTCTCGATGATTTACTCGACAACTTTCTGGGTGCCAATAATATTCTGGAAGTGCGTATCGACGGCTTGCAAGACAGAATTGACAGCATTGATGAAGATGGCATTGCTCTGGATCGGCGTATGGAAGCTATCGAGATTCGTTACCGTTCCCAGTTCGGCAAGCTCGATGCGCTATTGGCGCAGCTCAACAACACCAGTAATTTTCTGGAAACACAATTGGCAAATCTCCCCACATTTTTTGGTAGCAATAAGAGATGATGGATAACAAACACGTAGTACAACAGACGACTGAGAAGGCAAAAACATGAGTATTAACCAGTACCGCAAAGTGCAGTCTCAAGGTGCCGTTAATGACGCCAGTCCACATATGTTGATTTCAATGTTGTTTCGCGGCGCGCTCGATAATATTGCCGTGGCGCGCGGGGCTATTGAGCGCGGGCAGACAGCATTGAAGGGCGAGAAAATTGGCCGGGCTATTAATATCGTCGATAACTTGCGCTCTTCTCTCGATATGGGTGTCGGTGGCGAAGTCGCGCAAAACTTGAAGGACCTCTACGATTATATGGAAGGCCGTTTGCTGACAGCCAATATGGAGGACAGCACTCAGGCTTTGGAAGAGGTTGCCAGTTTGTTGGGTGAAATTGCCCAGGGCTGGAACGCGATGCCAGAAGAATATAAAAAAGCACCATCAAGACACAGTGAGGCCAGCTGATGACTGACATGCCGATGATTGGCGCCCAGCGCCAGCAGCAATTGCAGGATGCGATTGCCCTGTCGAAGAATATGCTCGAAACCGCCGAACGCGGTGACTGGGAGGGTATTATCGAGCTCGAAAAGCAGCGTCGCGAGGGCATGATGGCAGGCCTTAAAGAACCCGTTGCCGTCGAGGAGGCAGAGGGTGTCAATGACTCTTTGCAAACACTGATGCAGCTCAATGATCAGCTGACCGGGCTGGTGCAGCGGGCTCGCAGTGATAGTGCCCAGCAGTTTGCTGCATTGCAGAATGGTCGCAGTGCCGCTAACGCTTACCAGAGTGTTAGCAAGCACAGCTAAGGGCTGCTAAGCCCTGTTTTTACCGTTTTAGCCCGGTGCTGTGCATCGTTGTTGGCTGGTGGCCGCCCGGTCTTTCTCTTCGTTCTTCCCCCTCTTTAATAAGTTCATATTGTCTATTGCAAAAAAACCCGGTGAGGCCCATCCTTAGGAGCAAGTGCTGGTTTTTTGACGCTATTTATTATTGCCTCAAAGTAAGCCTTTTCAAGGGCTTAACCCCGTCGTCGCACCTCACCACCGTCTTACTCTATTGCCTGCGGGCCGGGAGCTTGGTACCGGAATGGAGAACACAGATACTTTCTTTCAGGGCTTGTATTACGAAAGTCATATTTCGCTGGTTTGGCGGCTCGTGGACGCCCTGCCCGGTGATAACGAGCGGGTAACAGTCAACGAAGATAATAGCCGTTTTCTCAAGGCCCTCGCGGCACTGAACGAAGGTGCGCCCGAGGCGGGTGAAGAGCTGCCCCAAACGGCCGCCGAGTTACAGCGCCTCGACCTTAAATTAAACCTCTTGCTTGAAATCGTCGGCCAGCTACTGGCGAGCCAGCGCACTCTACCTGCGCCGACCCAGGTGCGACTGGGGCATGCGGCCATTGAGTGGGTGGCACAGGATTGCCCGCCTCCGGGGGCGGATATTTGTATTGAAGTTTACCTGCGCAGTGAGCTGCCCTCGCCGCTGAAGTTTTACGGCATTGCGGCGCTGGCTGACCCGGAACCGGGTGCGGCGAGTACGGGCAAGCGGGTGCAGGTGCGTTTTGTCGGGTTGAGTTCTGCCCTGCAGGATGATCTCGAAAAATTTATTTTCAGGCAGCATCGGCGCAGTATTGCCCAACGTCAAACTTAGCAGTGGCTGAAATTTGTTAGCCGCATTCAACCATCAACGCAATGAGCGTGTCGCTTATCTATGAATAATAATTTGAAAACAGAAGCCGGGCCAATAGGTGCGAGTGCACTGCGGCGGCATCAATTGGTGGGTGATAACCGGAGTATGCAGCTGGTTAAGCGTTTGATTGAGCAAGTTGCTCACAGTGACACCACGGTGCTGATTCTTGGTGAGTCGGGCACCGGTAAAGAGGTGGTTGCGCAAACCTTGCATCGACAATCCCTGCGCGCTAAACGCCCCTTCGTGCCCGTTAACTGCGGCGCTATACCGCCGGATTTACTCGAATCCGAATTGTTTGGCCATGAGAAGGGCGCGTTTACCGGGGCCATTACCGCCCGTCAGGGGCGTTTTGAGCTGGCCGAGGGGGGCACGCTGTTTCTCGATGAAATTGGTGATATGTCCCTCGAAATGCAGGTCAAGCTGCTGCGTGTGTTACAGGAAAAAAGCTTTGAGCGGGTCGGTGGTAGCAAGACGATCCACTCCGATGTGCGGGTGATTGCCGCCACGCACCACAATCTTGAGCACCGGGTTACCGAGGGTTTCTTCCGCCTCGATCTGTTTTATCGGCTCAATGTCTTCCCCATCGAGGTGCCGCCCCTGCGTGAGCGCAGTGACGATATCTCTCAGTTGGTTGACTATACGACGCAACGTTTACAGCAGGGGGGGCAGCAAGTGGCCCGACTCAGTGACTGTGCGCTGGCGGCCCTGGGGACCTACAGCTGGCCGGGCAATGTCCGTGAGCTGGCGAACCTGGTGGAGCGCTTGAACATACTCTTCCCGGGGCAGGAGGTGCGCGCCAAAGACTTGCCCGATAAATACCGCAGTAATGTTGATTGGGTTGCCGATGCGGCTGATAGTCAGGCGGCAGAGGAGGCGATGCTGGCCGATATTGGCGTTGAAGAGCGCAGTATGCCCTTATCGCCCCCCGCTGCGCTGCTGGGTGGCGAAGGGCTCGATCTGAAAGACTACCTGCGTCAGGTTGAGGAAGACCTGATTCGTCAGGCCCTCGACGACAGTGACTGGGTGGTCGCGCGGGCGGCCAAGCTGCTCAAATTGCAGCGTACAACCCTGGTTGAGAAGATCCGTAAATTTGACATTTCTCGCGCTGGCGCAGTGTCGGATTTTTGACGATCCTTGTCATGTGTTTTGTAAGATATTGAAAAACAAGGGTTTTTAATATAGGCATAGTTGTTGCTTAATGACTTTACGGCATCTTAATTTGCACCGTAAATCATCAGGGCATGACAGCTATGGCACAGGCAGCGCAAACCACAGAACAACTGGAAAAGGTCTTCGAAACGTTTAATCGCGTTTCTGAAGAGCTTGATACCAGCTATCGCGTGCTGCAGGTGAGAGTGGGCACTCTAACCCAGGAGCTGGCTGAAGCCCGCTCCCAGCGCTTGCAGGAACTGGCCGAGAAAGAACGCCTGGCCAACCGCCTGGCACTGCTAATGAGTGAGTTGCCCGGCGGCGTTCTTGTTGTCGATGGCGGCGGTGTGATTACCCAGGCCAACGCGGCCGCCGAAACCTTCTTTCAGCAGGCCGGTGGTGAACCCCGGCCTGTTCGGGCTCTCGATAGCCGCCAATCGTTGCTCGGTAAGGCCTGGCCTTTATTGATTGCCCAGGCTAGCCGTGATGGCAGTGCGAGCGAAAACGCGACGGAGCTCTTACTTGGCAATGGTCGACGTTTGTCGGTCAGCCGTCAGCCCCTGTCGGACGCCAATGAAGAACTCATTCTGCTCACCGATACCACGCGTTTGCACGACCTGCAGGAAACCGTCAGTCGCGATAAGCGCTTATCCGCGCTGGGGGAAATGGCCGCTCGTCTGGCCCACCAAATTCGTACGCCCTTAAGTTCTGCGCTGCTCTACGTTTCTCATCTCGCTCGACCCTCGGCAACGGCGGCTGAACGTGAGCGGGTGTCTGCCAAGGTGGTCGACAGCTTGCGCCACATGGAAGGCCTGGTAAACAGCATGTTGACCTTTGTGCGCGGTGGCCCCGTGGTGTTTGAAACCATTGAGCTCCACGGTTTCACTGAAGAATTACTGGCTTTGATTGAACCTCTGGTCAACCAGGCAGGTGGAGAGCTGAATGTCGAAATTGCGCTGGGTAGCGGCGAGAACATAATAAGCGGTGACCGGGACGAGCTGATCGGTGCGGTGTTGAATTTAGTCAACAACGCGATTGATGTTGCCGATAAAAGCCTTTGTCTCGATATCAAAATAAGCACCGTGGGCGGGGCCTTGAAAATTACGGTTGCCGATAACGGCCCGGGTGTGGACGCGGATATTCGCGAGCGAATATTCGACCCCTTCTTTACCACCCGGGTGAAAGGCACTGGTTTGGGTTTGGCCGTAGTGGCGATGACCGTGCGCAGTCACGGCGGCAAAATTAGCCTCCATACCCGAGGGGATGATGCCACTGTTTTTTGTCTTGACCTGCCTCTGCTAAGCCCGGGTATTAGCCCGGCGGCAGTGGCGCTGGACAATCATGAAAGTACACAAATAGCCCTGTTCGATAATTCTGTCGCGCTTAAAACCCCTGTCTTAAGCGGAAGAGGGTTCGAGCAAGCCAGACAACGTGTTGGTGGAGACCTGTGATGAGTAACAATGGTTTAACAATTTTGGTCGTTGAGGATGATGACCTGTTGCGCGAAGCCCTTTGCGACACCCTGACGTTTGCCGGCTACGGTGTCGAGTTTGCCTGCGATGGTGTTGAGGCACTGACCTTGTTGCATCGCCAGTCGGTCGACCTGGTGGTCAGCGATGTGCAGATGGCGGCGATGGATGGTCACGCCTTGCTACAAAATATAAAACGTACCTGGCCGAATTTACCGGTGGTGCTGATGACGGCCTTTGGCTGTGTTGAAAAGGCGGTTGAGGCGATGCGCGATGGCGCTGCCGATTACCTGATTAAGCCCTTTGAGGCCGAAGTGCTGATCGAAATGGTCAGTCGCTTTGCGATCACTAAGGGCGCTGCCGACGGCAGTGAAATGATCGCCGAGGATCCCCGAGCGCAGCAGGTTGTCGAGCTGGCACGGCGGGTGGCCGCATCCGATGCCACCGTGATGTTGAGCGGTGAGTCGGGCACCGGCAAAGAAGTACTGGCGCGTTTTATTCACGACAACTCTGCCCGCAGTGACGGCCCCTTTGTGGCGATCAACTGTGCGGCCCTGCCGGAAACCATGCTCGAGTCCATTCTCTTTGGTTATGAAAAGGGCGCCTTTACCGGGGCTCATCAAGCCCGAGCGGGTAAGTTTGAGCAGGCTCAGGGTGGCACTTTATTACTCGATGAAATTTCGGAAATGGATGTCGCCCTGCAGGCCAAACTGCTGCGCGTCTTACAGGAGCGAGAGGTCGAGCGGCTCGGTGGCAAGGGCGCTATCGCCCTCGATGTGCGCGTGTTGGCAACCACCAACCGTGACTTGCGAGGTGAGGTCAGTGCCGGGCGTTTTCGCGAAGATCTGTTCTATCGCCTCAATGTGTTCCCCATTCCCCTCGCCCCCCTGCGCGAGCGCAAGGGCGATATCTTGCCGCTGGTGCGCCGCTTTGTGGCTGAGCAGAGTGCGGAGGGCCAGTCTGTGAGCGTGTCTGCCAGGGCTGAGCAAATGCTGCAAGCCTATGCCTGGCCGGGCAATATTCGCGAATTACACAATGTGGTGCAGCGCGCGATGATCTTGCTCAGCGGCGATATCCTGACGGAGGCGGATATCCACCTCGAAGATCCGACTAGCCATTTATCGCTACTGCCGGTTTGTGAGGCTGCTGAGCCCGCCAGTGAGCAAGACGATGGTTGTGCTCTGGAAAACGATCTGCGCAGTCACGAGCAACAAATTATTGTCGATGCTTTAAAAGCGGAGCGAGGGCGTCGTAAGGAGACGGCCGAGCGTCTGGGTATCAGCCCGCGCACTCTGCGTTACAAATTGGCGAAGCTGCGCGATGAGGGAATCGCCCTGCCCGGACTGTACGGCACCTAGGGACAGTCGCGTTTTTAGCAAAGACAGTTTACGTAAGTACACGTTGAGGAATATGTAATGAGCCAGGTAGCGATCAATCAAGTGTTATCTCAGATGCGGGCACTCGAGTCGGCAGCGAAGTCGGGCGAAGGCTCAAATATTGGTGGCGTGGCCGGGGGTGGCAGTGAATTCGGCAAGATGCTCACGGAAAGTATTGGTAAAGCCAATGAGGCGCAGAATGTGGCCGGTGATTTGAAAGAAGCCTTTACGCGGGGCGATGAGGGCGTAGAGCTGCCTCAGGTGATGGTGGCTTTGCAAGAGGCGAGCATTTCCTTTCAGGCGATGACCCAGGTGCGTAATAAGCTGCTATCGGCCTATCAAGATATTATGAATATGCCGGTGTGAGGGTGCTATTAATCAATATGAATGATGCGAGCAACAATGTGCGCCGGTGGGTCTATAGTCAATATATCGGCAGACAGTGCGAGGGAGTGAACTAAATGGCTCTGGTAAATCCAGATAACGTCGCCGGTCAGTTTGTCGGCATGAGTAATTTGCCGATTGTGCGGCAGTTGGGTCTGTTGATCGGCCTGGCGGCGAGTATCGCCCTCGGGGTCGGTATTTATTCCTGGGCCAAAGAGCCCAACTATGTGCCACTGTTTGATGGCATGAGTGGTGCCGATGCGGCTCAGGTGGTGACCATTCTTGAACAGGGGAATACGCCCTACCGCATGCAGGGTTCGATGGTTGCGGTGCCTGCGGGCAAGGTGCACAACCTGCGTCTTCAGCTGGCCAGTCAGGGGCTGCCAAAGAGCAGTAACCCGGGCTATGAATTGCTCGACGAGGAGCAGAGCTTCGGTACCAGTAGTTTTATTGAAAAAGCGCGTTTTAACCGTGCCCTGGAAGGTGAGTTGGCCAGGTCTATCGCCACCCTCAATAGCGTCAAAGGCGCACGGGTGCATTTGGCGATACCCAAAAAATCGGCCTTTTTACGCAATCAGCAAGGTGCCAGTGCCTCGGTGCTGATCAGCCTTTTTCCGGGTCGTAAGTTAAGCCAGTCACAGGTTGCCGGGGTGATTCACCTGGTGGCCTCCAGTGTCTCGAGCATGGACTCTGAAAATGTCACCGTGGTTGATCAGCAGGGCAATTTACTCACCGGCAGCGGCGGCTCATCGGCGATGGCGATGGGTTCCGAGCAGTTCTCTTTCGCCAGCAGTATTGAGGAAAACTACTCCCAGCGCATTGTCGATTTACTGGCACCCATCATGGGTGCCGGCAAGGTGCGGGCCCAGGTAACGGCGGATGTCGACTTTACGGCCATCGAGCGCACCAGTGAAACCTTTGGCCCCAATAATACGCTGTTGCGCAGTGAACAAACTTCGGAAGAGCGCAGCAGTGATAACAGCAAGGCGTTCGGCGGTGTGCCGGGTGCCCAGGCAAACCAGCCTGAAGCGGCGGCCGCTGCACCGGGTGACGATACGGCAGCCACGGGTAATACCAGTGCCACCACGCAAACCACCCGGCAAGCGACGCGCAATTTTGAGCTGGACAAAGTGATCAGCCATATTAAGGAAGCACCGGGCACCATTAAAAAACTCTCGATAGCGGTACTGCTAGATTATCGTCAGCAAACGAACGAGGCTGGGGAAACTGAACGCTTACCCCTGCCCGATGAAGAGATTGAGCGTTTAACCCTGCTAGTGAAAGAGGCTGTAGGCTTTAGCGAGGAGAGGGGGGACACGGTTAATTTGATGAATGCGTCCTTCCTCGCACCGGAGTTGCTTGAGCCCTTGCCGGAAATCCCTATTTGGCAGGAACCCTGGGTGCTGGATATCGCCAAGCAAGTCGCTGGTGGTATCGGTATTCTCCTGCTGATCTTCGGTATTCTACGCCCGGTGATGAAAAGTTTGGCGGGCTTTGGTAAAGGCGCGGAGCGCTCGGTGAATGGCGAACTACAACTGGGTGCTGATCAGGTTACCCTCGGCGGTGCGCCACAGCTGCCGCCGGGTGTCACCAGTTATGACCAGCAGGTACAGCTGGCGCAGACCATTGCGGGGCAAAGCCCGAAGCGTGCCGCCAATGTCATGAGTGAGTGGGTGCAGGATGGCGGATAAAGCTGAAGCCCTTAAAGGGGTCGAAAAGGCAGCTGTTTTTTTGCTCGGTGTCGGCGAGCAGTCTGCGGCAGAAATTCTTCAGCATATGGTTCCCAAAGACGTGCACAAGATCGGCGCCGCGATGGCGACCCTGCGCACGGTGTCGCGTCAGCAGGCTGAAGAAGTCATTAGCCAGTTCACTGAATCCCTCGGCGATGCGACCACTTTTAGTGGTGATAACGAAGAGTTTGTGCGCACCGTACTGCGTGAAGCCCTGGGTGAAGACAAGGCCGAAGGCGTGATTAATACGGTGATTATGGGCCGTGATTCGAAGGGGGTGGAGTCCTTAAAATGGATGGACTCACGTGCTGTTGCCGCCATGATTCGCGGCGAGCACCCGCAAATTATTGCCATCGTTCTGGCTTATCTCGATAGTGAGCAATCGGCAGAGGTGATTAAGCATCTACCCGATGACATCCGTAAGGATGCGGTGGTTCGCATTGCCCAGTTAGATGCCATTCATCCCTCGGCTCTGGTCGAGCTGGACGAAATCCTCGAAAAACAGTTTCGCGAAGGCAGTCTCGCCCAGGCCTCTGCTGTCGGTGGCTTGCAGTCGACCGCCGATATTCTTAGTTATATTGATGCCAGTCTTGAGGGCGAGTTAATCGAGGCGATTACAGAAGTCGATTCGGAGATGGGCGATAAAGTGCGCGACCTGATGTTTGTTTTTGACAACTTGCTCGATGTTGAAGATCGAGGCATCCAGCGGCTACTGCGCGAAGTGTCCTCCGACGCACTGGTCATTGCCTTAAAGGGTGCCGATACGCCGGTACGAAAGAAAGTCTTTGGCAATATGTCCAAGCGTGCGGCCGAGATGATGGAGGAAGATCTCGAGACTCGCGGGCCGGTGCGCCTGAGTGAAGTTGAAGACGCCCAGAAAGAAATTCTCGCTGTCGCCCAACGTCTGGCCGAAGAGGGTGAAATTACCCTGGGTGGTACCGGAGGTGATGAGTTTGTCTAAGGTCGTACGCGCTGTTGACCAGCCTGGCTTAACGCGCTGGCAGGCTCCGGATGTTGGGCATGTGGCCCGCCAGGCTCATACCGATGCAGAACTTGAAGCGATTGAGCAGCAGGCTCGTGCCAAGGGTTATGAGGTGGGGCGCTGGGAAGGGCTTGATGCGGGACATCAGACCTTGCAAGAGGGCGCGCAACGTCTGGCCCAACTTTACGATGAGGCGGCTCACCCCTTTCGACAAATCACAGAAAATGTGGAAAGTGAGCTGGCAAAACTGGCCGCCGCTATCGCCAAAGAAATTGTCAGGCAAGAGCTGAAAATACAGCCAGAATTGATACTTGAAGCGGTAAACCAGGCTTGCTCGGTGCTGTCGGCATCGGCAAGGGAGGTTGATGTACACCTTCACCCAGACGATGTTGCCATCGTTAAAGATGGCTTGAAGGACGACCCTCCGGCCCAGCATTGGCGCGTTATTGAAGATCGCAGCCTGGCGCGGGGCGATTGTCAGATCAACAGTAGCGCTGAATTTATCGATGCCACTCTGCAAACCCGTATTGATGCGATGGTTGCAGGCTTGTTATCTGCTGATCTTGAGGACGAAGCATGAGCCAGCCCCAGGGGAGTGACATTATTGGTGCCGAACTGATCAGTCGTCGCCTCGCCGCACGCAGTGAAATACTGCCGCGCGTGGTTGACCCCATGGCTATGGTCAGGGGCAAGCTGGTGAGAATGGTCGGTTTGACGTTGGAGGCAACGGGCTGTCAGGCGGCTATTGGCAGTCGCTGCCATATTACCGCCTCTACCGGAGCTTCCGTTGAAGCTGAGGTCGTGGGTTTCGGTGATGAGCGCTTATTTCTGATGCCGATTGGATCGGTGCACGGTTTAACGCCGAATGCTCTGGTGACCCCGGTGCCCGGCGACACCGAAGTTGCCGTTGGCGATGCCTTGATTGGTCGCGTGATTGACGGTGCGGGCAAGCCCCTTGATGGTGGTGATAAGCCTGTATTGACGGGCTCTTCGGCACTGCAGGGGCAGTCGGTGAACCCCCTGAAACGCGCTTTAATTACTGAACCTCTAGATGTTGGCATACGCGCGATTAACGCCCTGTTAACGGTTGGTCGAGGCCAGCGCCTTGGCCTGTTTGCCGGTAGTGGTGTCGGCAAAAGTACCCTGCTGGGCTTGATGACGCAGTACACCGATGCCGATGTGGTGGTCGTGGGCTTGATTGGTGAGCGGGGCCGTGAGGTGCAGGAGTTCATCGAAGAAACACTGGGTCCGAAGGGTTTGGCGCGGGCCGTCGTCGTGGCATCTCCGGCTGATGATTCACCGCTGATGCGTTTACACGGTGCCTGGCGCGCCACGGCCATCGCCGAATACTTTCGCGATCAGGGGCTTAATGTCCTGCTGTTGATGGACTCGCTAACCCGTTTTGCCCAGGCGCAGCGAGAAATCGCGCTGGCCATTGGCGAGCCGCCGGTGACGCGGGGTTATCCGCCCTCGGTGTTTTCTCGCTTACCGCAGCTGGTTGAACGAGCGGGGAAGATCGCGGGTAAGGGTTCTATCACCGCCATTTACACGGTACTGATGGAGGGTGACGACGAGAACGACCCGGTGGTCGACTCGGCGCGGGCGATACTCGACGGACACATTATTTTGTCACGACGCATTGCCGATTCCGGTCGCTACCCGGCGATCGATATTGAGTCGTCCGTGAGCCGGGTGATGAATCGCCTGGTCGGCCCGGAACGTTTCAAGCTGGTGCAGAACTTTAAACAGCTGTACAGCCTGTATGAGCAGAATCGCGATTTGATCAGCGTTGGTGCCTATGTCTCGGGTAGCGATGGCCGCATCGATCAGGCGATAGAGGCCTATCCACGGCTGCAGGGTTTTTTGCGACAGGAGGCGGGTCAAAGTGTGACCTTAGACCAGAGTTTCACGGCACTTGATGGCTTACTAAACAATCTACAAATGCCAGCGTGATGGTGTTAGCACTTGATTTTCACAGGGTATGAGCAGGCCGTTCAATGACGAAGATAAAGCGTTTTAAACAGTTGGAAAAAATGGCGGAACACGCCTGTGACAAGGCCGGTCGAGAGCTGGGTCAGGCGCAGGATAACCACAGCAAAGAGCAGGCACAGCTCGAGCAGTTAACGGGGTTCTTTGACGAGTACAGAGAGCGGTTTAATAAGGCCGGCGCTACCGGTATGAATGCTCGGCAGCTGGGTGATTTCCGCGCTTTTTTTGGCCAGCTCGATAACGCGATTGAATCCCAGCGCCAAACGCTGGTCGACCTGGGTGCCCAAGTCACTGAGCGGCAAAGCCAGTGGATTGAAAAACACCAGCGTACCCAGAGCCTGTCCCACGCTCTGGTGCAGGTGCAAAAAGAGCAGCTGCTACAGCGCAATAAGCGTGAACAAAAAGAACAAGATGAACGCTCCGGTACCGGTTCAAAAGGCGGCTGGGGCTAAAAATCCCTTTAAGCTGCAAACCCTCTAAGGTGGATTCTCATCCGCCGTTTTAAAAGCTCTGTAATCCTTGTCGCAACAACTCGCACAACAAAGCCTCCCAACTTTAATAAAGCTGGCCCGTGTTTTGCAATTACCTGGTTGGAAAGGTGATTTTCGAGAGACTGCCCACCCAACTATTGTCGTTTAATATCTAGAGTTGGGGCGCATGATCTCTACCTATATCAGTAGTAACAGATAAAACGAGAGGTTCTTATGCCATTATCCGTTCAAGTGGCGGCTTCAGCCAGCCAGGGTACGCAAATACTCAGCGGTGACTCTTCGTCACCGTCGACAGGCGATAGAGAAAGCCGGGCATTCTCCAGCCATCTTGAAGCGGAGAAGCGCGGTGAATCCAGCAAAGCGTCTGAGCGTAGAAATGAGCGTGCAGCCAGACCGGAGGAAGCCACTGGAAAGCCAGAAACTGCGGGCTCTGCGGCGGACAAACCGAAACCTGCAGAAGGCCGCGAAAAGCCCGTTGCTAATGCGGCGGAAGAGGGTCGTGCAAGGGCTGGGGATAAAAAGCAGGCGCAAACCTCATCCCAGAAGGCTGCTCGACTCGAGGCCCTGGCCGATAATAAGGGCATACAGAATGCGCCTGCAGAGGGCTTGTTAGAGCAGGTGACGGATGTGCCATTCGCCACCTTAGGCGAAGGCGTGCGAGCCTTACTGGCCGCTGATAAGGATGCAGATAGCGAAACCTCAGTAGATCCTTTGGTGATAGCGGCGAACGGCAACGAGTCGCCGCCTGAGGACACGCGCTTGCCGCTGCAGACTACCGACGAATTGATGCCCTCACCCCTTGATGAAAAAGACGTTGAGCTTATTGCTCAAAGTGAAGCTCCTGCAGCAGAAGCACAAGCCTTAGCTGCGCCAGTGACTCCCGCATCTGTGGCCGCAGCACTGCGCCAGGGCGATGGGCTAAACATCGATGATCTGGAAGCTGCCGGTTCGGCCTTACCTGACGCCACTGCAACATCGAAGGCGCTTACCAGGTCGACTTCAGCACCCGTAGCTAGCCCTGAATTGTTACGTGATTTAATGGCTAAGCAAACACTCGTTGCGACGGCGGGCGCTGAAACCGAAGGTGTAGATGCTGAACTGGAAGTTGATATCGACCTGGGACTCGCGCCCGGAAAAGCGATCAAGCCGCTGTTAGACGGCGCAGCACCGGGCTCGACATTGAAGCAGGCAGTTACAACATCGGTTGTGGCTGCAGCTGTCGCCAATGCGCCTGGCCCCAAAGAGAATTTTGAACAGGTGCGGCAAAATATTATGGCCGCTTTGGCGGGTAAATCGGAGTTAGCTGGCCCGGCGCTAGCACCCAGTAGCGTGGCCGACGGGGGTGAGCCGGTGAGTCAGGGGCTCAATTATTCAAATGTCAGTTCGACCTTGTCGTTATCCGGCACGGAGTCGGCGAAATACAGTGCCACCCAGGAGACCGCTCCACCGCGCTTTTTTACCCTGCAAACACCGGCGGGTCAGCCCGGCTGGGATGCGGAGGTTGGCAATCGCATACGCTGGATGATTGGGCAAAATAACTCAGGGGTTGAGTTGCGCCTGAACCCGCCT
>Ga0105358_10000291_pt1 | contig 23911 bp, 24 predicted proteins | sample GOMGulsemesocosm_5_FD_83509 | JGI IMG/M metagenome (GOLD analysis project Ga0105358, IMG submission 83509) | Methane-oxidizing microbial communities from mesocosms in the Gulf of Mexico - GOM15C Gulf of Mexico | ecosystem: Environmental > Aquatic > Marine > Cold seeps | place: Gulf of Mexico... | reverse complement strand
TTTATTCTTCTTACTAACAATTTCTCCACATTTTTGAAAGGTTTTAAAAAAGTTTTCCGAATCAACTGGTTTATGCAAAAAATCATTTACTCCCAAAGATAGCAGTTGTTGAAGCTTCTCTTTGTCATTATAAGCAGAAATAACGATAATATGTTGCGTCGCATTGATTTTTAGTATTTTTTTACATAAATCAATACCATTAATATGAGGCATTTCTATGTCAGTTAAAATTACATCATAATAGTTACCGCTTTTTTCATGATAATTTAAGAAGGCCTCTAATCCTTTTTGTCCATCATGGCTTATATCCACTGATAAAAAAAGTGAAGATAATATTGATGAAACATGTTCAATGGTTTCTAAATCATCTTCCACATATAAGATATTTAATTCTTTTGTGTATTCTCTAATATCTTTTATATCCATCTAGTCTTCTTTTTTTAAGTCATTCTTTTCAATAACATTTTTTAACTCACTGATTTTTTCTATATTTTTTTCATCTTTAAGTTGTAAAGTCTTGTTTTCTTCAACTAAAATAGAAAGTTTTTCTTTGAGTGCAAATTTATACTTATCAAAATCTTCTTCTAAACGTTTATAATTATTTTCAGTATATTTTAATTTTGAATTAAATTTTGAACTTCTTAGTTTTTCTTTCTTTAGTGAGTCTTCCAAAAAGACTAGATCACTACTGTTATCCATTTTTAATAATTCAATTTTCTTGTAAGCAGTGAGTTCTTGTTGCAAGTCTTCAATGATCCTTCTTGAACTATAATCGGTTCGTTTAGATTCCTGATATTGTTCTAAAGCTTTTTTATCAAAATTGGCATCTTGTACTTCTTCGCTAGCAATAAATTGTATTGAGATATATTCAATTATCTTTTTATTTAAATCTATAATAGGAAAAATATTGGCATTAACATAAAATGTTTTCTCCGTTTTAGTTTTATTTTTTATTTTTCCTTTCCAGATCTTACCAGTCTTGATGTCTTCCCAAATATGTTTAAAGGTAATATCTGGCATTTCATTATGCCTTAAAATATTATGATTTTGACCTATCAGTTCTTGTTCTTCATAACCAGAGACTTTACAAAAAAGATCGTTTACAAAGGTGATATTTCCCTCTAAATTAGTCTTGGAGATTATAGCAACTTGATTAACAATATCAAGCAAAACTTCTAAATTATGGTTTATTTCTTGTGATGAATTTAGTTCATCTTTCATTTTATTTTGTTCACAAATAATCTTTGAACATTTTTTAAAAGTATCAAAGAAATTACGTGATTCTACAGGTTTATGTAGAAAGTTAGTTATTCCCATAGTAAGAAGTTGTTGTAATCTTTCTTTTTCGTTATAGGCAGAAATGACAATAATATTTTGATTTGGATTAATATCTAAAATGATTTCACTCAGTTCAATTCCATTTTTACGTGGCATCTCGATATCTGTTAATACCAAGTCATAATATTTATTATACGTAGAATAGTAGTTATTGTAAGACTCTAACCCGTGATTACCATCATAAGCTTTATCAACGGTTAGAAAAAGCGTTTCTAAAACCGATGATAGATGCTCAATTGCATCAGCATCATCTTCTACATATAATATGCTTAAATCTTTTGTATACTTCATTGTACTTTTTAAATCCATATCTCTTCCCTTGAGTGTAAGAAGCCATAAACTTATACAAATGATATACTTATTTTGTGGCAAAAAAGTGGTTTTATAGAACTAGAAGATCTAAGTATCTTATTTGTATCTATATGTTGTCTTCTTCCAAATGTTTTATCACATCTCTTAAGTCTTCTATTTCTTTTGCTCTTTGCTCATTGTTTTCGAGCATTCTTTTAAACTCTTCTTCTCTAGATTTAATTTCTTCTTTTAAACTGTCCATTTTTGAATCATGAACATCACTTTTCATTTGTAATCTTTTGTTTTTTTCCAATATAGCTGATACATTTTTGAGCACATTTTTTTTGTAAGAAGTGAACTCGACTTCTAAGTTTTTATTTTTAGTTTCTGTGAAATTAAGTTGAGAGGTACAATCTAGGCTTTTTTTCTTCATTTTTTTAAGACTAAACTCCAAGAGATCAAAGTTCTCATATTTGAGTAATTGTTTTTGTAATTCGTCAATCATTCGTCTTGAGCTAAAATCTCTACGTTTTGATTCTTGATACTGTTCTAAAACTTTTTTCTTAAATTCTCTATTTTTTACTTCTTCATTGGTAGTCAAAAATCGAATGGCAATATACTCTTTTATTTCATTGTTTGTATTATATATAGGAAAGATATTAGCATTTACATAATATGCGCTTCCATCTTTAGCTTTGTTTTTAATTTTACCTTTCCAAATCTTTCCTGCTTGTATTTCTTCCCACATATGTTTAAAAACAATGGATGGCATATCTTGATGTCTTAAGATATTGTGGTTTTTTCCTAGAAGTTCATCTTCTGAATACTTTGATGTGTTGCAGAAAATATCATTCACATACGTAATGGTGCCTTCCAAGTCAGTTTTTGACACGATGGCTACTTGATTGATGATATCCATAACTGATTCTAAGTTATAGTTTATTTCTTGAACATTGTTTAGTTTCGACATTATTTCTCTTTGTTCTAAAATAGGAATGGCACATTTTTTAAAGGTTTCAAAAAATACTTTAAAATCTATGGGTTTATGAAGAAAGTTATCAATACCCAACGACAATAGCCTTTCTAGTTTATCTGTATCATTGTACGCAGAAATAACCACTATATGTTGAGTTGGATTGAGCGCCAACATTGACTCAATGAGATCCAGACCATTAATGTGAGGAAGTTCAATATCCGTTAAAATAATGTCATAAAATTGATTGTTTTTTTCGTAAAATTTGTTATATATGTTAAGGGCTTTTTCACCGTCACTGCTTGTATCTACAGTAGCAAAAAGGTTTTGTAATATAGAAGTGAGATGTTCTAATAAATCTATGTCATCTTCAATATACAAAATATTTAGGCTATGAGTGTATTTCACGATACTATTTAAATCCATAAGTATTACCCCAAGTCATTGCGAAGTATTTACTTATGATAGTATATTATTGTGGCAAAAAAGTGGTAGTAAGGGACTAGATTTTACTCTAGAGGTAAAGAAATAGTAAATTTCGCACCCTTATATGTTGTATTATTATATTCATAAGTTTCGTTACAAACTTCAATATTTCCTTTTAGAGAGTCGCTGATAATTTGATGGGTCATATATAGTCCCAATCCTGTACCTTGAGCTTTGTGTTTTGTTGTAAAATATGGTTCAAAGATTTTCTCTAAGATATCTTCTTTAATTCCTCCTGCGTTGTCCTTGATGCAAATTGTAATCTTATTGGAGTGTTTGGTAGTTTTCACGAAAATGAGCTTTTGTACTGACTCGTTGTGTTCATCAAATGCGTCATTTGAATTTTTTAAGATGTTAATGATTCCTTGGGTTAGGTCACTGTCATATCCATTTAAAGTGACATCTTCATCGAATTTTTTTGAAATCTCAACCAAATGAGTTTTAAAATGTCCAGATAGTAAATCTAAACTTTTTTGTACAGTTTCATTTATCTTAAAATCTTTTTTATTTTTTCTGCCCTTGACCAAATGCTTAAATTCATTGATCGTTTCAGACAGATAATTACTGCTTTCAACGATATCATCACAATTGGTATAAATGTCTTCATCACTTAAAATATCCAACTCTTTTTGCATCCTCATACCACTTGCAGCTGTTGTTATGGATGCTAATGGTTGTCTCCATTGATGGGCAATATTTCCTATAAGCTCACCTAAACTTGCCATTTTAGATTGATTGATAAGTTTTAACTCTTGCTCTTTCAGATTGGTTAAGTCAAGTAAAGTCAGAATTTTAATAACTCTATTTTTTGTTTCTAAACTTTGTAGTTTCATTAAGGCAGGGAAAACACTTCCATCTTTCTTAATTGCTTTAACTTCATAGGGTCTATTTTTGCTCAGGTTCTCATTTGTGTTAAGATACTCATGGGAGTTTTTATCAATAAAATCGAATAGATAAGTACCTACAAAAGCTTCATTATTATCATATTGAAATAAACGTAAAGCTTCTTTGTTCGCATCAACACAATAGTCATACTCTAAAATAAAAATTGCCTCCATAGTTGTATGTAACATATGCTGAAATACTTCATTGGAGTCTTCTAGCTCTTCTGTTCTTTTTTTAATCCTTTTTTCTAAAGAATCATTAACAACTTGAAGTTCTTGTGTTTTGGCTTCAATTTCTCGCTCTAGAACTTTTTTTGATTTCGTTAATACATAGTGTCTGTAAATAAAAGCACTCAGTATCAAAATAACTAAGACCAAAAACTTCCATAACATTGAATAGTCAATGCTTTTTTCAACATTGATTGAAATCCACTCATTGATCAGATTTTGTTTTGTTTTTTCATCTATGTCAGCCAATGATTTTTGTAAAATCGAGTGTAAAAGTGGTTCGTCATTTCTTGAAGCGATGGACAAAGGATGATTCATATTAAACTGAGAGGAGATTTTTAATTCTGTGATAAAATTATTTTGTATTTCATATCCAATAGTGATTATGGAATCAACGAAACCATAAAGCTCTCCATCTTTTACTCTTTGCAAACCATCTTTTATTGAATCAACTTCAACAATATTAATATTGGGATATTTTTCTTTTAGGATTTGATTTAAAGAATAGGATTTGACAACACCCAATTTTTTTCCCAAAATATTTTTTACTTTAGGAACGTATAGTTTATCTGACGTGGTTGCCACAACAACGGGAAAACTGAAAAATGGACTAGTAAAGTCTAAGAATGTTCTTCTTTCAGGAGTGTTTTTGGCTAAGGGTAAAAAATCGCAACTTCTATTTTGTATATATTCTAAGGATTGGTACCAATCAATAGTTTGAACCAATGAAATTGGAATCTTGAGTTTGTTTTTTAAGAGTTGAATTAAGTCAGCACTCATTCCAATATGTTTCCCATTTTGAATACTCTCATATGGAAACCAATTGGGATCAATACAAAAGGATAAGGATTTTTTTTCTTTTAAATAGTTGAGTTCTTCTTGCGTAAAATCAAGATTTTTTTCATCATTTGTTGTGTATATCAATGATGAAAAATCTAAATCATTCTTTAATAAACCCATGATTTTGTAACTGGTCTCTATTAGTTTTAATTTTTCTTTTGTAATAGTTCCAAATTCAATGTTATCTACAAGTGCCAGCTTTTTAATCTCTTGTGCTTCATACAAAAGTCCATCAAGAGACTTCTTCTGTGCATTGTATTTATTGAAGATGAGAGTTGCAACTTCTTGGGTGTTTTCAAAAGCGTATTTCCAGCCTTTCATACTGGCCTTATAAAAATCATCTACAACTTTTGGATTTTTTTCTTGAAAAGCTTTACTTGTGAATATAAAATCTTCATAAAAATCAAAACCATAGTCTTTTGGGTTAAATATTTTACTTTTATAACCCCTCTCTTGTAAGGTAAAGGGTTCATTGGTTGAATACGCAAGAAGTAAGTCAGTTTTTTTATTTATAAGGTCATTGATATCAAATGAGTGGTCTTGAATTTCTAAATCACTTATATTGATATTCTTACTTTTTAGCATGGTTTGAAGAGTTACATAAAAGGTCTCTTCTTTATTTATCATGACTTTTTTGTTTTTAATATCTTCAAGGCTTTGAAGGTTTGAGCTCTCTATTCCTAATAATACCACAGGAGATGATTGAAAAATAGCACCAAGCAGTAAGATGTCTTTACCTAAGGATTTCTCAATGAGTAAAGATGAAGAACTAATACCAAATTGTGCGTCACCAGCTAAAACATTATCCAAAACATTGGTTTGGTGGGTGAACTTTTTTATCTCAACATCTAAGCCAAGATCTTTATAATATCCTTTTTCTTTTGCCATATAAAATCCAGCAAATTCGAACTGATCTAACCACATGAGTTGTAAGGATACTTTTTTAAGTGGTGCAGCAAAACTATTTGAGCTTGAGAATAAGAATAGAACCAATATAACTATAAACTTCATTAAGATTTTGTAATTCATAACTTGGATACCCTTAAATAGACTCATTAATTTATGTTTGCTATAATTATTCTACAATAATTACTGCTGTGTTTACTTAAAAGCTAGATATAAATAATAAACAATTTTATAACTTAAGTTGAGAAAAGAAGGAACGACTAAATGAATTTTTCTAAGAGATTATATATTATCTTTTTTTCTGTTACGGTGCTAAGTCTATTTCTTTTGCTGTTAAGTTGGTATAAAAGTTATCAGTTTGACAACAATCCACTCTCCCAAGATATCCAAAGGAAAGTACATAATAAACAAGTACAACTTGTAAAATTAATAAAAAGAAAATATAAAATAAATTTTAACGTACCTTTATTGGTGAGTGATCAAATGAACAGTTCTTTGTTTGGTATGACAACCTATGACAGTAAAATAAATCGCATCACTATTTATTTAAATAAAAAAAGATTTAAAGAAAGCTTGGATTACATGATTGATGATGTAATCCCCCATGAATATGCACATGCTTTGATGTTTAAATTTGGAAATTTCTCAAATGAAAATGCAGGACATACTTTGCAATGGCAGAAAGTATGTCTTAGTTTAGAGGGGCTAAAGTGTGATAGATTTGTAAATCACCACGATATACTCATAGATAAAACAAAACTGTTTTACTAAGAGAGATATTGTTCTATTTCTTCTTCTTTTTGTAAGATAAATCCACTGGTACCAATATCAGTTTTTTTATAGGCCTCAAGAAGAATAATAGAACCTTTTTCTCCAGAAGAGGGTTTATCTTTAATTCGATTGTGATACAAATCCCCATCAATTATTTTGTACTCTTGATGATGGGTATTTTCAAGTAATTTTTCTTTAATAGACTTTGTACAAACTACTGCAATATTAATATCTTTTTCTAAATATGAAGTTAAGGTTTCCCAATCATCAACCAGTTTCCCTTTATGCATTCCCGCACGTGAATAGGTCAGGTAGTAGTTTTTTGGAAGTTTCTTTCTTGTTTTTAAAATATTATATTTTGTGTAATCAAAAAAATCTATCTCAGGGAATAGTTCCATTAAATTTTTGTATTCTTTTTCTTTATAAGTAAATGCTTCTTTTTCCCATAAAATATCAGAGGTACCATTTAGTGAAACAATAGGCACTAATTTTTTTCGTTTTGCTTTTCTTCCAATGGCTTTAATTTCTTTGATAATTTGTTCAAAAAATGATTCTCTTTGGGTTAAAAACCTTAACGTTCGTTTTAAACGTGCTAATTTTATTTTATTTTTTTGAAACATGGAGTTTTTAAAAATACCCTGATGATAAATACAGGATGTAGCACAGCCCATAGTAGCATTCTTACAAAGATTAACTTTAGCAAGATTAACAGCTTTTGTATCATAGTCAATCCCATAGTGGGAAACGTTGATGATATTTTTTTGAGGAGCTAAATAAAGCGTTCCTATTAAAGTACCTAAGTGTATGTCCGGATTTGTTTTGAGATTGTTGTTTACTGTTAGAAGTGAACTTGTATTATAATCGTATGTCAAAAGAGTTCCTATTTGTGTTAAATATGATGGGCATTATATACAAATAACATAAAACGCAATTGAAAACAAATAGTAAAAAATCATCTTTTAAGTATTTACACAAATAGATACTTTCTGTTTTATTTTGCAAAATTTAACTACAATATTCTTTCAAACGTTAATAAGGGCAGGTAATGAAGTATAATTTAATCACGCAACATGGGTATCAAAAATTTGTTGATGAATTTAACACCTTGGTAAAAATAGAAAAACCACATTGGGTGAAAGAAAAAGAGATAGCTGCAGCGTTTGGTGATAGAAGTGAAAACGCTGAGTATATTTCTGCCAAAGAAATGTTAAGGAATATTGATAAACGTCTGCGTTTCTTAGAAAAAATTATCAATCAATCAACGGTAATTAACACAGAGGAACTCACTCATGAGAAAGTTAACTTTGGTTCAAAAGTAACTGTAATAGACTTAACGACCGATGAGATGAAAATATTTATCATTGTTGGTACTTATGAAACAAACCCAAGTGAAAATAAGATCTCTAATATATCTCCTTTAGGAAAACAATTACTGGGGAAATTTGTTGGTGATGAAATAGAGTTTGTGATTAACAATATGAATTTTTTATATGAAATCACATCTGTGGAAAAGTATACTTATTCCTAATAGCTAATAAATTATTTTTTTACAATCTCATCATTATATCATCAATTATAAAATTATTTAAAAACTGAATCTAAATAGAAAAAATCATCTTATTAGAATATTACTTTCTTAACATTAGCATAATAGCTGTGCTTATAGAAAAAATATGGCTTTTTAAAATAAAACTAAAATATTCATAAAGTCCTTTTTTATGGTGCATTAAAGCAAGTGTTTAATAAAAAATAATTTAATCATAAATTATTTTTTTTAAGAAATACTTCTATAAAAAGGTATATACGTAAAAAATTATTAGCTATAATATCACCTAGGAAAAGATGTTTATTTTAAAGGAAAGTATGAAAAAGATATTGAAAAGACTGGAAATCATTAAAAATTCAATTAGTATTGAAGATGATGAAACTATTCAATTACAAATAAGTAGATTGTGTGAACTTGACATTGATAATGATGTTAAACATATATTGATACTTATACAAAATACTGACTTTGAAAAGGTCATACCTTTAATTGATGCTTATGTAAAACAGTTTACTTCTTTAATTGTTTATGAAAATGAAGAAATACAAGGTTTAAAATTAGAACTGAAACTTTTAGAAAAACAGTTTTTACTTCTTAATTGCAGAGTTGAAGAGTATCATAACTTGGTAAATGACTTTAATGCAAAATATCATTTGCAACTGGGAGAGTTAATTGAAGAGGTATTAGTCTTAAGAGAAGAATTTTATGAGTTTATGTATAAAAACTCTCAGGATAACCAGTATGAATACGAATACCATGAAGCTATGAATGATCATAAAGAATTTCATGAAGAGTTTAAAAATCAGTATTATGAAACACCAACCCAAATTAGTAAAAAAGAGAAAAAAGAGTTAAAGCGCCTTTATAAAAAAGCCAGTAAACTTTGTCATCCTGATATTATTGAAGAGAGAAAAAGAGATGAAGCTGAAGATATATTTAAATCTTTAAATGCAGCTTATCAACAAAAAAATATAAGACAAGTCTCCGAAATACTTGAACAGCTCTTAAATGGAGAGAGTTTTTCAATTAGTTCCGACAGTGTTTTTGATAAAAAAATACTCAAAAGAAAAATTAATACAACCAGAGAAAAAATACAGTCCATAAAACTTGAACTAGAAAGCATAAAACAAAATGAAACATTTATTTTAGTGAATAAAATAAATGATGTGGATGAATATTTTCAAGAAAAAGAAGAAGAACTAATAGTTGAGAAACAGAATATTCTCGAACAAATGAAATTATATATGCAAACAGCGTAAAAGGTTAAATAATGACAAGTAGAGCAGGGGTAGTTGTTAAAAAAGAATCTACGTATCTAACACTTTATAAATCAAAAATCTTAATGGATATTACCAATAAAATACTATCCAATAAAGTGGAAGTAAAATCCAATGAAGATTGGGTGAGTAAATTATGGCGTTGGGCTGATGAGAATAATATTGAAGATTTACATTGTGTTGAAAAAGGTTTTAACAAAAAGTATAACAGAGGAATGCCACGAGATAAAGAGACCCTGCTAAATCTCGAAGAATTAAACCTGTATAACTATGATTTAACTTTTCTGCCAAAAGAAATATGTAACCTAACAAAAATAAAAAAACTCCATCTGTATAAAAATAGACTCAGCTCTCTTCCTAAAGAAATTAAAAAATTAGTTAATCTAAGAGAATTGAGTATTTCGAAAAACAATTTAACCAAACTTCCAAAAGAGATTGGTTTCTTAGAAAACTTAGAAGTACTGAGTGTTTTAGGTAATAATCTAACGCAACTTCCCAAAGAAATCGGGAATCTAAAAAACTTAGTAAAGTTAAATGTCTTAGGTAATCAACTAAAATTTTTACCTGATGAAATATGTAATTTAACCAAGCTTGGAAGCTTAAGTCTCTTTGATAATGAGCTTTTTGAACTACCCCAAAATATTGGAAACTTAAGTAGTTTAACTGAACTTCTTGTTAATAATAACTCATTAACAAAACTCCCTAGCAGTATTGGGGAGTTAAGAAACCTTGAGTATCTATGGATTTATGAAAACAAAATTGAATCAATACCTACTGAAATTGGAAAACTGATCAAACTAACTGATCTATGGATGTATGAAAATAAACTTACAAAACTTCCTGAAGAAATAGGCGTATTGGTTAATTTAAAAGAATTATGGGTTTCTAGAAATGAGCTTACGAGTTTACCTGAATCCATTGGGAATTTAATAGAACTTGAGCAATTTAACTTATCTAATAATAAGTTGTTTCATCTTCCAAAGCAACTTCTAAATTTGAAAAAATTGACATGGTTAGAAGTGGATAAAAATGTAGCCATTCCACGGGAGCTAGATCCTCTTGTAGAAAAGAAAGTTATTAACTTGGCATAAGGGTTGTAACCCCTTATGTTATGCTTCTTGCATCTCTATAAATAAAAAGTGTGAATTATTAATTGCCACGATATCAAGTCTGTTCTCTTGAGTGATTTCCATAGCATCCCCGTGATTCAACTCTATACCATTTATATTTGAAGATCCCTCAATTTGTATAAAATAAACCTGTCTATCTTTTTTAATTTCAAATTCTAAATTTTTTGTATCTTCTAATTGACTCACAAACATATTAATATCTTGGTGAATCTTTACTTTTGAGGTCCCTTCTTGTGAAGAAACAATATTAAGTAATTTATTTTTAGAATCCTCTTCTTTATATCTTTCTTGACCATATATAGGAGTAACATTTTTTTCAGGAGGAATAATCCATATTTGTAACAGACGTAAATCCTTATCTCCTTTATTATGTTCAGAGTGATAGATTCCAGTACCAGCACTTAAGTACTGTACTTCTCCACGTCTTAGAGTTTCTTCATTTCCCATTGAGTCTTTATGGGAAATTTCACCTTTAACCACATATGAAATAATTTCCATGTCGTTATGTGGGTGGGTATCAAAACCTGAGTGTGCATGAACAATGTCATCATTGAGTACTCTCAGCACTCCAAAGTTGACATTGTCATAGTTTCTATACTCTGCAAAAGAGAAGTGAAAACGACTTTCTAACCATCCCAGATTTGATACGTGCATATTATCTTTTGGTAATTTTTTTAACATATTATTTCCTTTATTATCAATCTTCAAAAATTATGGTATCCATGGATTGGTTTCCATGCATATACACATTGTGTAAAGATTTTCCTTTTTTATTTTTTGATGCCCCAAGACTTACAAATAAAGGTAAAAAATGTTCCAATGTAGGATGGTTTTCTACCAAAGATGGGGCTTGTGTTTTAAAATCTAATAAATCTTTTGTTTGACTATTTTCTAATTTGTTTACTATCCAATCTCTAAATTCTTGTGCATATGGAACAGTTGGAGCATTTTCATCTCTCACTGCACCTCTGATATTATGTGTCATAGCACCACTTCCAATGATTAATGTATCATCTCTTAGTACTTGTAGTACCTCGCCAATTTTTAATAAATCTTCACTTGAATAGTTTATTGGCAAAGACATTTGAATCACTGGAATATCGGCTTTCGGATACATTAAACTTAATGCTGTCCAAACTCCGTGGTCATAACCATCACGTGTTTTATCTTCAATAATGTTTATATTTTTTTCATTTAGTATTTTTATTATTTTATTAACTTGGGCAAGGTCATTCCTTGCTCCATATTTTTTTTCATATAAGGCTTCTTCAAATCCATAAAAATCATAAATTAATTCAGGGTTTGGATTTGAAAGAATTCTTAATTCATTTGTGGTCCAATGAGCTGATATTACCAAGATATATTCTGGTTCAGTATATAAAGATGATAAGTTTTTTAAAAATTCTGTACTGCTGTTGTTCATAATAGCAATTCGCGGACTACCATGGGAAACAAATAAACTTGGTAACATCATAACTCCTTTAAATTATTTGACTGTTTCTGTGCTTTTTTGTGAAAATCGAATAAGTTGTCCCAAAATTTCTGAAGAACTGGTTTCGTTTAATTTCTTTTCATAAGTAGTCATGATTTCTCTTGATAAAACAATAGAACCTAGTTTAACAAACTGTGCTCTCATAGCTTGCATTAAGATAGAACCATCTCCACCACTGTGAGTTGCTAAAAGAATCGTTTTCTCGTTAAATAAAACTCTAAAATCATCATCAGCTCGTGAGATCCAAGCTAATGTATTGGTCAATACAGGAGGAATTGACCAATTATATTCAGGAGAGACAACAATATATCCATCTGATTTTTCCATTGTCTTCATTAAAGTAGAAATAGGACTTGGAATTCCATTTTTCTCTTCTTTTAAGGTGTCATACAAGGGAAGGTTTAGTTCCACAAGATTGATGATTACTGATTCTTTATTTAACTCTTTTAATTGTGCTTGCAATTTATTTGCTAAGACCATATTCTCATTTAAACTTGCTACTAAAATGGTATACATGTTATATCCTTCAATAATTTTAATTTTCTATTTGTGAGTTTCACTGATTCTAATGAAACTCTATAATGGGAGTCTAGCTGATTATTTAGCTAAGATTCCTTCGATTTCAATGTCTAATTTTATTTTTTCACCAATCATAACTCCACCAGCTTCTAAAACAGAATTATATTTTAAACCAAAATCACCTCTATTAATTTTTCCGTATAAAGCAAGTCCAACTCTAGTATTTCCCCATGGATCAACAATTTGACCATTATTTTCAAAGTCCAATTTAACTTGTTTTGAAATACCATGAATTAATAAACTTCCATAAGCATAATCACCTTCTATTTTATCAAGTGTAAATTTGATATCTGGAAATTTTGCAGCATCAAAAAAATCTGCTGATTTTAAATGTCCATCTCTTTTTGCATTATCAGTATTTACTGATGAAACATCAATTGTTCCTGTTAAATTTTTTACTAATTTTGTCTTTTCGTCATATTCAAATGAGCCTTTAAATGTATCAAAGTTTCCAGATACATTTGAAATCATTAAGTGTTTAACTTTAAAACCTACATTTGAATGTGTTGGGTCAACATTGTAAGTTCCTGCAAATAGTGCTCCTGCTGTTAATATTGACGCTAATCCTAATTTTACTAAATTCATTTTATTTCCTTTTTTATTAGTACTAGTTAGTACTATATGATTAAAAAAAAGCGCTATTGTTTATAGACCTTTTTTAACAATTGATGTAAAGTTTCTAACTCTTCATCATTTAAGACATCCATAGTGTTTTTTAAGTTAATAGCATGTTGTGGAAAGACTTCACTCATTTTGTCACTACCTTTTTGTGTTATTGACAAAATACTTGCTCTCTTATCTTCTGGATCACAAATTGACGTAATCCATCCATCACGTTTTAAATTTTTAACGACTACAGTTATATTTCCTGGTGTACTCATTGTTAGTTTGGTAATAGAGCTTATATTTAAATTACCTCTATGATATAAAACTTCTAATACTTTGAATTGATTAAAAGTTAAATCATGTTCAGTAAAATAAAGAATTTCGCGACTGGTATATTTGTTTACAACTCGACCTAATTGCATCCATGTCTTCATCGCCGCATCAGTTCTTTTACCATAACTTTTTAAACTTACCTTACTCATCTTGTACTCCTGGTGAAATTATACTACTAACTAGTACTAAATGTCAAGCCCTTTAAATTAAAAGGGTTTGAATAGGGAAGCTAAAACTAGCTCAATGAATGTGTTTTAGGGTGATAGGTAAATTCTAAAATTTACGAGTCCGAAATACTTTTTATCACTTCTTTTACTTTTTTAAGCGCTTTTTCACTTGAACTCTTGTCAAAAGTCAAGGCCAAGGCCATTCTTCTTCCCAAGTGAGATTGTGGTTTTCCAAAAACTCTAACATAAGAATTTGAGCTAAATGCATCATCGTTTATATGAATTTGTGGATTGAAAGAATCATTTTTAGCTTTATAAGCAGCACTTGCCCCTGAACCATAAGAAATATAATCACAAGGAAGTCCTAATACCGCTCTTATGTGAAGAGCAAATTCACTCTGAGATTGGGTCATCATCGTTACCATTCCAGTGTCATGAGGTCTAGGACTTACTTCTGAAAAGTAAACATCATCACCCTTGACAAATAGCTCTACTCCAAAAAGTCCTCGTCCACCCAAACCATCTGTGATTTTTTTCGCAATATCCAAGGCTTTATTTTTTGCAATCTCACTCATATGCATTGGTTGCCAAGAAAAGATATAATCGCCATCTTCTTGAATATGTCCAATGGGATCACAAAATATTGTTTCTTTGCCATTTCGTACAGTTAAAAGTGCAATCTCATAATCAAAATGAATAAACTCTTCCACGATTAATTCACTGGCATCACCTCTAGCTTCTTTTGCTTTTTCCCAAGAAGAGTATAGTTCCTTTTCGCTTTTTGCAATACTTTGTCCATGACCAGAAGAACTCATAACAGGTTTAATGACACAAGGGTAACCAACCAAGGTGGCTGCTTTAATTAAACCCTCAAAAGTACTGACAAACTCGTATTTTCCCGTAGGAAGATTTAGCTCAACTGCTGCGAATTCACGAATATTTTTTCTATTCATTGTTTTATTAACTGCATCAGCATTGGGTATGACATGAAAACCTTCTTGTTCAGCTTCAAATAAAGCTTCAACGTTAATGGCTTCAACTTCAGGTAAAATATAATCAGGTTTTTCACGTCTAATGACATCTAAAACTTCGTGTTTATTTTTCATATTTATTGTATAAGCTTTGTTTGCAACTAAGTGTGCGGGAGCATTGATATAAGAATCAACGGCAACGGTTTCAATTCCCAAGCGTTGTGCTTCAATAATTACTTCTTTGCCTAATTCTCCACTTCCAAGGAGTAAAACTTTTATTGAGTCTGATTTTAGTGGTGCATTAAATGTCAAGTAGTGCCTTTATAGTTTAGTTTAATTTGTTGAAAAATTGATAATCAAATCGTGAGAGTTCTTGTCTATTAATCATAGAACGAAGAATTTTTAAATATTTCTTCCCAATACCAGAATAGTTTTTTAAGGTTTGGCTTAATTCACTTCCTAGGGGAAGTAGATTGATTTGACGAAGTTGTAATCGTTTTTCTCTAAAGAGTGAATAGGCTCTATTTGAGTTTAAATTTAACATATATGCACGAACTGATTTTTGTAGAGAATCAAAGATTCGTATTTTATGTTTTGCATTTTCATTTCTATTTTTGGGAATAAGACCTTTTTCTCCATAGGTCCAGTGTCCAAAAATATTATTGGCTTCTTTAACAAATCTGCTTTTACCCCAACCACTTTCAACTGCTGCTTGTGCAAGCGCAAGAGAAGGAGGAACCACATCAACTTTTTCTAAAAATTCATTTAAAGAAAAAATAGATTTGACATTGTATTTTCTTTTGAGTTTTAAAAGTTTTGGAAAGTCTTTTGACTTATAGTTGATAGTAAATATATTATTTGATAGGGTATTTCTTAATAGTTGACGATCTTGAAGTATTTGAAGATTTTCATCTTCAATGAGGAGATATAAATGAGTAAAAAAAATCTCTTTTTGTTTTTTTGTATTGGTGATCTCATAATAAGAATCAGGGAACCCTGATCCAAATAAAAAAATACTATTTAAAACAAAAATAAGTAAAAAAGAGATTTTTAGTTTCATATACTTGTTATAAAAATACTTTTGACTTTACCTTTAAAAAGTAAGGTGTCTTGCGTTTTTGTTAGTGTTAATTCTTCTTTGCTTTTTGGGTAAACAAAAGTAGTTTCTTTCACTAAATCTAAATTCACTGCTCTTAAGAAACATGCAGCCATCCCTGTACCACAAGCCAGTGTCTCATCTTCAACACCTCTTTCATAAGTTCGAACATAAATTTTTCCATCTTGAATCTTTGCGAAATTCACATTGGCATTATGCTCAACTCTAAGTTTTCTACACAGTTCTTTGTTATATACATCTAAATCATCAACAATAGCAACCAAATGTGGCACACCCGTGTCCACATGCCACCAAGTAAACCCATCTTGTTCAAAAGGTACTTGTATTTCAATAGGTTTTGTTAACTGTGTTTCAACTACATCATTATCAACGGTACTTTTAATCTCACCCGCTTTTGTTAAGAAGCTCATAACTGAAGATGCAAGTCCATTTTCTTTTGCATAATGGGCACAAGCTCTAGTACCATTTCCACACATAGAAGCATCACTTCCATCACTATTGTAAAATAGCCATTTAAAGTCCATCGTTTCATGAGGAATCAAAACAATCAATCCATCTGCCCCAATACCTTCTGTTCGGTTACATAATTCAACTGCCAGTTGTGAATAATCTTTTTCTATAAAAGTATGGAAAATAACAAAATCATTTCCACTTGCACTATATTTTGTAATTATCATGAAATCTCTCCAATAATTCGTTCTACTTCTTTTTGTAAATTTTTTAGATCGCTTGAGTTATCTATGCAATAATCTGCCAACTCTTTTTTCTTTTCAATGTCCATTTGGTTTGACATTTTTTGTCTTGCTTCTTTTTCATCTATTTTGTCTCTGCTCATTAATCTTTGGCATTGAATATCTGAGGGTGTGTAAACAACCAAAGATTTGTCAATATCATAATTCATTGTTTCAAAAAACAAAGGAATATCAATGAGATAAGAGACATTTGCTTTTTCAAAAATAGCTGCTTCTTCAATAATGTCTTCTTTTATCAAGGGATGAATAAAGGCTTCGAGTCTTTTTTTCTGGGCTTCATTAGAAAAAATGATTTTACCCAATTCTTTTCTTATGACCTTGCCATCTTTGACATACTGATCCCCAAACATTTTGGCGATCTCACCGCTATGCTGATCCAATAACTTATGTGCAATTTTATCTGCATCTATTGTTAATAGTCCATGGAGTTTTAAAAGGTTACATACTGTACTTTTACCAGTGGCGATTCCACCTGTTAACGCAATTGCATTTTTGAAATTTTTTGTATTCATTGGGGTATTATACATAAAGTTTGTTTAGAGTTTAACGACAGATGAAACTGCCGTTAAATAAGGCTTATCGCTTGGCAATACCTGTAAGTTTTCTGTGAATATTCGCTGGAAATACAAAAGCTGCACCATGAATTTCTGTTGAATAATAATTTAAATCATCTAGTAAATCAGAAACTTGTAAAATAATATCAGCTGTTGGGTGATATTTTTTAGATGCTAAGATTGAAGTTGTATGACCAAATTTAAATGGCATTGCAATCCAAAATTTTGAACCAACAAGTGTTAAGTCACTTGCAAGCTTATCACAGTCTTTTGAGAATGCACTTGATTTAAATGAAATGATTCCGTCATCTTTTAAAACTCTATCAATATTTGCTAATAGTTCAGCATCAACAGAACCTTTTGCAAATAAAATTACATCAATGTTTTTATCATTTTTAGAAGTAATAATTGACGTATCTCCATACTCAACATTAGCTAGTTTGTGTTTGCTGATCTCTTTTTTGAAGTCTTCATCACTTTCTCCAACTACTAAGATGTTTTGTGGTTCTTTATGAGAACATAAAGGAACATGTACCATCATTTCATTAAATGCGTAATTTGTGTTTTCTAAACTTGACATAAACTTATACCTTTTATTAATTTTTCGATATAATACCAAAAAAATTTAAAATAATAGGAAATTTTTTTATTTAATATTAAAATCATGGAAAAATTTAAAGTAAGCTAGGTTATAAGTAGCATGAAATTTGACAATGATTTTAAAAAATAAAACAATTGAATGTGTAATAAAAGGTTAAGAATGGCAACAGTAAGTTACAAAGATGCGGGTGTTGATATTGATGCAGGAAATCAGTTTGTAGAAAATATTAAACCACATGTTAAATCAACAATGATTCCAGGTGTATTAGGTGGGATTGGTTCTTTTGCAGGAGCTTTTGAACTTCCAACTGGATATAAAGAACCCGTACTTCTTTCAGGAACTGATGGAGTTGGGACAAAACTAAAATTAGCAATAGATACAAAAATATTTGATACAGTAGGTATTGATCTTGTTGCAATGTGTACCAATGATTTATTATGTAATTTTGGTGAGCCATTATTTTTCTTAGATTATTATGCAACAGCTAAACTTAACGTAGATGAAGCAAGTGCCGTTGTTAAAGGAATTGCTGAGGGATGTATTAGAAGTGAATGTGCCTTAGTTGGTGGTGAAACTGCTGAAATGCCTGGTATGTATAAAGAAGGTGATTTTGATTTGGCTGGTTTTTGTGTAGGAATTGCAGAAAAATCTGAGTTAAATAGAATAGAGCGAATAGAAGAGGGTGATATCTTAATGGCACTTCCGTCTTCAGGAATTCACTCAAATGGTTTTTCACTTGTACGAAAACTATTATTAGAAAAACTTGGAATGTCTTTAGATGATGATTTCCAAGGTAAGCCTTTAAAAAATGTATTATTAGAGCCAACAAGAATTTATGTAAAAGAATTCAAAGCTAACAAAGATAATATCAATGGTTTAGCTCACATCACTGGTGGTGGGATTACTGAAAACTTACCTCGAGTTTTACCTGATCATTTAAAAGCAGTTGTAAAAAGAGATTCAATCAAAGTTTTACCTATTTTTGAATTTATGAGCGAGCATGTAGAATTAGAAGAAATGTATAGAACATTTAACATGGGTGTCGGAATGGTTTTAGTTGTAAATCCTTCTAAAGTTGATGCTTTATTAAGTTCAACTGATGCATATGTTATTGGTGAGATTAAAGCTGGTGAAAAAGGTGTAGAGTTTATTTAATCTTTTAAATACTTTGTACTAAAAGGGATGACTTAACTGTTGTCCCTTTTTTTATGTTCTATTTTCTCTAGTAAAATGGTTCTCTAATTTTCAAATTGACAGCTTGATGTCTCTCTGCTCTTAGAGTCTGCTTTTGAGAATGCCAAAACTTTATAAAGTTTTTCGGTAGAGATGACAAACTGTTTGAATGAAATAATAGTACTAGATGTACTATTGTGGAATGAGTTTTTGTCATCAGAAAATATTTTCTAAAGTTCTGGGTAGCTGTAAGCCATTCTCATCTCTCAGACGAGTTTTTTTCTTTCTTTTTTTACGGATAAAAAAAGGAAGAGAGTTATAGAATATATATTACTAAAGTTATGTTAACGTTGCAAGAGAAGTAAATTACTATATTTAATTTTAAAATCTAGAAATAGGTGATGATAACCATCACCTACCATCTATACCTTTTTTGCTGTAGATACAAACGCAGCAGCTAAAAGTAAAAAAGCCCCTGTGATTCTATTTTGAATTTTCATTGCTTTTACATCTTTGATTAAAAAACGAAGCTTCATAGCCATAGATGAATATCCTGTCATTACAATCACATCAATCACACACAAAGTAAGTCCTATGATGATAAATTGCATCCACATAGATTCATTTGGATTTAAAAACTGTGGTATAAATGCCACTAAAAAAACAGTCGCTTTTATATTTGTTAAGTTAATTAAAGTTGCAGACCAAAAAGCCTTTTTCCCATCATAACTACTTACTTGTTCTTCTTGTGATGTTACTTCAACTTTTTCAAATATTTTTGTAAGTGCTAGATACACAAGGTATAAAACACCAATCCATTTGATGATATTAAACAACATAACTGATTTAGAAATGATTGATCCCAAACCAATTACAACGACAAATGTTTGTATTAATAACCCTGCTTGTAAACCAAAAATGGCACTATATGATTTTTTTAAACCATATTTTAAACCATAATTCATAGATACAACAGCACCAGCTCCAGGTGATACGGAAATAGCAATAGATGCTATTAATAATGTTAACCAAATGCTTAACTCCATAAGGACTCCTATATTTCTTTGTATGCTAAGGGTATTTACTTTAAAAGTAAATACCTTTTAAAGTACTGTAAGTTTCAGTACGAAGTACACAGCACTAAGATGGATACATGTTACTGTGATTAATTCTATTTTTTCAGACTCACCACTTATAAAAAAGTTTGATAAATCATTGTTTTCTAACTGTTTTTTAGACATAGCTATGTTGTATGTAGATATTAATGCATATGAAATTAAACTGGCAACACTAACATATTTGATAATATTTTGATTTAAATCTCCTGATGCTCCAAAAATAATTAATAACACTACTGCGTATACAACATATGTATTCGCTAAAAAACTTCCTACTCTTCCCATTTTTCTTCCTTGTAAATTAGATATATTATTGATATATTAACATTAAATATTTTAAACTTAGGCTTTTAGGTTAATTAATTTTGACCCAAATGTGTTTACTGCTAATCCTGCGATGATTAAAATACAGGCTAAAATCTTACTAAAGCCAATTTGTTCACCAAATAAAACATATGAACCAAGTAGTCCAAATATAGGTACTAGTAATCCTAATGGCGCTACACTTGAAGCTGGGTATTTATTTAACAATGAATTCCATACCCAGTATCCCAATAGTGATGTTGGATAAACTTGAAATAATATTGAAAATATCGCATTTCTATCTAAACTTTCAAAAAAGTTAACAAATACAATCTCACCTTGGGTGAAATAAGCAATAATAAATAATGGTATTGGAGAAAACAAACTTGACCATACGAAAAATGCAAAAATCTTTTTTGGTTTTGCCTTTTTAACAATAATATTTGTAACGGCCATAAACACTGCAGCCACTAATATAAGAATAATTCCAAGATAGGTTACCGAACCATCTGTGACAGAAATAATTATACCAATTCCTAGAAAAGCCAATAGTATTCCCAGTTTTTTACCAAGATCTACCTCTTCTCCCAGTGTATAGAATGCCAATATTACAGTGAAAAATGCACCCATTTGCAGTACAAGTGAGGCAACGCCAGCTGAAATTCCAAAATAGATTCCCAAAGAAACCACTCCCCATAATCCAACACCAAAAAATAGACCATAGGATATGATGTATTTAAAAGGGACATCTGGTTTTTTTATAAAAAAGACCAAAGGAAGCGCACACAGTAAAAATCTTAAACCTGATAGCATAAAAGGATCTAGAGATGTTAGTCCCAGTTTTATCACAGAGAAATTCACTCCCCAAATAAACATGATACAAACAGCAATAATAAAATCTCTGATAGTCATGGTAGATCCTTTTTTTAACGTATAATAACAAGAATTCAAAAATAAAACTTCATAATTAGTGCACACTTTATTATCTATTTTTGCTAATCACACAGTTGATTTGTGCTAGGATTATTGTCAATAAGATAAAAAAACCTTTAAAAGGCAAACGATGCATAAAAAAGAAACCACCCAACTTCATAATAGAATTGCCAATGATATGATGAATTATATTAATACTCATATTGATACAGAGATCAACATTGATGATTTGGCTTTGGAGTTTGGAATAAGTAAGTTCCATTTTCATCGTATTTTTAAAGAACAAATGGGTGAAAATATTTATCAAACTATTAAATCAATTCGACTTCAAAAAGCATCTAACCTTCTCATAACCAATCAGCACTCTACCATTACAAAAATTGCAAGTATGTGTGGATACAGTTCTCAGACTTCTTTTTTAAGAGCGTTCAAAGAACGATTTGAACAAACCCCAAAAGTTTGGAGAAATGGCGGCTATAAAGAATACTCAAATAAAATTCTTAGCAATTATGAAACGGTACCTTTGGTGGGAGAGGACTTTGCTTGTTATGAGCCAACTATTGTCAAGACTCCTCCCAAAACTGCGTATTATATACGAGAAAAAGGCTATTCAAATCAAGCAACGAAAATTTGGAAAAAGATAAAAGCATGGTTGTATACTAATGATATCAATGAGTTTGAACAAATAGGTATTTATCATGATAATCCTATTATAACAAAACGTGATGACTGTTATTATGTGGCAGCAATTGTTCCTTTGTGTGAAGTAAACTTAGAAGAGACCAATTTGCCTTCTTTTGAAATTTATGAGGGCTTATGTGCTTGTTTTAATTTTGAAGGAGAATATGAAGATATCTTAAAACTTATTCAATGGGTTTACCATTATTGGTTACCTAACAGTGGTTATGAAGCTACCACCGATCCTTCGTATACTATTTTTGAAAAAAACTATTTTCTAGATGATGGAGGAACTGTTAAAGCTACCTATCATTTACCTATTCAATACACGTAAGATGAAGTAAAAAAAGTAAGCCCTAAGACTTACTTTTTTATGACTACTAATTAAGCAGCCTTTTTAACAGCTTTTTTGGCTTTAATCGCTTTAGTCGTTTTAGCTTTAACCGCTTTTTTAACAGCTTTTTTTGTGATCTTTTTTGGCTTACTTATTTTTGCTTTTACACTTTTAGAACTTTTCACTTTTATGGCTTTCTTTGATTTGGCAGGTTTTAACTTTTTAGTTTTTGTCAGTTTTTTAACTAACTTTTTAGCAATGCTTTTAGCTTTTTTTGTTTTGCTCAATTTTGCTTTCATAACTTTTTGTATTACTTTTTTAGCAACTTTTTTCTTAACAACTTTACTTGCAACTTTTTTCGTAATCTTTGCGATGGTTTTCTTTTTTAATGTTTTTGACATGGTATTCCCTTTTTTTTTAGTCATTACTTATGTTTAAAAGTAATAAATTATAGAGATTATATATATTTTAAGAAAAAAAGTCAAGTGCATTGTAAATGTAGAGAAATTGGTATTCAATCGCTTAACCTTTTACTAATATTTTTTTGGATAACATATCAGGCTTTGTGTAAAGCAAAACTGTATGAACGAAGGGAACAAAATATGCTATTAACTCCAGGACCAACTCCTGTACCAGAATTTGTAAGAAAGGCCATGGCTGATATTACGATTCATCACCGAACTCCAGAATTTGAGGCTATTTTTAAAGAGACTCGAGAATTACTATTAGAACTATTTGATATGGATGATTGTGTGATTTTAGCATCTAGTGGAACAGGAGCTATGGAAGCTTGTGTAACTAACCTTTGTCATAAAAAAGCATTAACAATTAACTCAGGAAAATTTGGTGAGCGATTTGGAAAAATTTGCCAAGCATTCAATATCCCATTTACTGAGTTAAAGCACGAATGGAACACTGCTATTAGTGTTGAAGAAGTATTAGAAGTAATTAAAAATGATAGTGAAATTGATGCTGTATTTGTTCAAGTTTGTGAAAGCGCAGGGGGATTAAGACATCCTGTAGAAGAACTAGCAAAGGCAGTTAAAACTATCAATCCAAACATCACAATTGTTGCAGATGGTATTACAGCTATTGGCGTTGAAAAAGTAGATACGAGTAATTTAGATGCGCTAATTACTGGAAGTCAAAAAGCGTTAATGCTTCCTCCTGGACTTTCAATGATTGGACTTAGTAACGCTGCAGTTGCAAAAGTCGAGAAAAAGCCAGCAGGTTATTATCTAAATCTTTTAAGTGAAATTAAAAAACAAAAAAACAATACCACTGCTTATACAGCGGCAACTACTTTAATCATTGGATTAAAAGAAATTTTATTACATATTAAAGAAAGTGGTTTTGAAAATTTATATAAGAAAACTGCAAAAAGAGCAAGTGCAACACGAGATGCTTTAACAGCAATTGGTTTAGAAGTGTATCCTACAACGCCAGCAAATGCTATGACAACTATTTATTGTGAAGATTCAAATGCTATTAGAAAGATTTTAAAAACAAAATACAATGTAAATATCGCAG
>Ga0105358_10000289_pt1 | contig 24092 bp, 13 predicted proteins | sample GOMGulsemesocosm_5_FD_83509 | JGI IMG/M metagenome (GOLD analysis project Ga0105358, IMG submission 83509) | Methane-oxidizing microbial communities from mesocosms in the Gulf of Mexico - GOM15C Gulf of Mexico | ecosystem: Environmental > Aquatic > Marine > Cold seeps | place: Gulf of Mexico... | reverse complement strand
GATGGCGATCAAAAAGCGGTTGTTGATACGATGCAAACGCGTATGGATTTATATGACTATCTTGGTTATCACGATTATGAACAAAAATTAGATTCGCTTTTTCTTAAGGAAAAGAGTGCTGATGGCAAAAACAAGTAATCTAACGATAAAAGATAAAATCAAATTTTGAAAAGTGAGAAAATAATTATGTCAGATAAAAAAATTGGTGGTGCAGGCTTACGTGGTCAAAGTGCAGGTGAAACATCTATTTGTACTGTGGGTAAATCAGGTAGTGGTTTAACCTACTGCGGTTATGATGTTTCTGATTTAGCTGATAATGCTACTTTTGAAGAAGTGGCTTATTTATTATTCAATGGTGAATTGCCAACAGGTGGTGAGTTAGCTGAATACAAAGCTGAGTTGCTAACGATGCGTGATATTCCACAAGCATTGAAAGAGGTCTTAAAACTGATCCCTAAAGATGCACATCCTATGGATGTTATGCGTACTGGTTGTTCATTTTTGGGTAATATTGAACCAGAAGTTGATTTTTCTCAACAAAATAAAGCAGCTAACCGTTTATTAGCGGCTTTTCCTGCCATCATGTGTTACTGGTATAAATTTTCACATGAGGGTGTTGAAATTGACTGTCACAGTGATGAAGCATCACTTGGTGGTCACTTCTTACGTTTGCTTAATGGCGAAAGCCCATCAGCACAACATGAACGGGTAATGGATGTATCGTTAATTTTATATGCTGAGCATGAATTTAACGCGTCAACTTTTACGGCTCGTGTATGTGCTTCAACATTATCAGATATGTTCTCATGTATAACCGGCGCTATCGGTACATTACGTGGCCCATTACATGGTGGTGCAAATGAAGCAGCAATGGATATGATTGAAAAATTCACATCACCTCAAGATGCCAAAGTACAAATGGCGGCCATGTTAGAGCGTAAAGATAAAATCATGGGCTTTGGTCATGCCGTTTATCGCACATCCGATCCACGTAATATTATTATTAAAAAGTGGTCTGAAAAATTAGCCGCTGAAAATGGAGATACGTCACTTTACGATATCTCGGTTGCGTGTGAAGAGTTCATGTGGGATACCAAAAAATTATTTTGTAATGCAGATTTCTTCCATGCGTCTACTTATAACTACATGGGTATTCCGACTAAACTGTTTACGCCTATCTTTGTTTGTTCACGTTTAACTGGATGGGCTGCACATGTTATGGAGCAGCGCTCTAATAACCGTATTATTCGTCCCTCTGCCGATTATATTGGCAGTGAACCAAGAACAGTTACTTCTATCGCAGAAAGATAAAACAGAATCGAGTGTCGAGTAACGAGTTGCCGCTTGATACTCTTTACTCATTCCTCACTTGGAACTTATATTATGAATTATGATTATCGCAAGCCTTTGCCCAATGCAAATATTGACTATTTTGATACCCGCTCAGCTATTGAAGACATAAGCCCAGGTGCTTATGAAAAGTTACCTTACACTTGTCGTGTATTAGCTGAGCAATTAGTACGTCGATGTGACCCTGAAATGTTAACTGATTCGTTAAAGCAAATTATTGAAGTTAAGCAAGACTTAGACTTTCCTTGGTATCCTGCTCGTGTTGTTTGTCATGACATTTTAGGTCAAACCGCCTTAGTTGATTTAGCGGGCCTTCGTGACGCTATTGCTGAACAAGGTGGCGATCCATCAAAAGTAAACCCAGTGGTACCGACACAACTAATTGTAGATCACTCTCTAGCAGTGGAAGCACCGGGTTTTGATCCTGATGCATTCGATAAAAACCGTTCAATTGAAGATCGTCGTAATGAACAACGTTTTCACTTTATTGAATGGACTAAAACGGCGTTTAAAAATGTTGATGTTATCCCTGCTGGTAACGGTATTATGCATCAAATTAACTTAGAAAAAATGTCGCCTGTTATTCAAGCACGTGACGGGGTTGCTTTCCCTGATACGTGTGTTGGTACTGATTCTCATACGCCACATATTGATTGCCTCGGGGTTATTGCTATTGGTGTTGGCGGCCTAGAAGCTGAAACAGTTATGCTTGGTCGACCCTCTATGATGCGTTTACCAGATATTATTGGTGTTAAGTTAACGGGCAAGCGTCAACCTGGCATTACGGCGACTGATATGGTATTAGCGATCACTGAATTCTTACGTAACCAAAAAGTTGTTTCTAGTTATTTAGAATTCTTCGGTGAAGGCACTAAAACTTTAACCATTGGTGACCGTGCAACTATCTCAAACATGACGCCAGAATATGGTGCGTCAGCAGGTATGTTCTACATTGATGAACAAACTATTGATTACTTGAAGATTACTGGTCGTGAACCAGAACAAGTTAAACTAGTTGAAACTTACGCGAAACACACAGGTCTTTGGGCTGATGATTTAGTTGAAGCAGAATATCCGCGTGTTATTGAATTTGATTTATCATCCGTTTGTCGTAACTTAGCAGGACCTTCTAATCCACATCGTCGTTTAGCGACCACTGATTTGGCCTCGAAAGACATTGCTAGAGATTTAGATGCGTGTAAAGCACAAGAAGCGAATGGCGAAATGCCAGATGGCGCAGTAATTATTGCGGCTATTACCTCATGTACTAACACCTCTAACCCTCGTAATGTTGTTGCTGCGGGTCTTGTGGCTAAACGCGCTAATGAATTAGGCTTAGTTCGTAAACCTTGGGTTAAATCGTCATTTGCTCCGGGGTCAAAAGTAGCTAAACTTTATTTAGAAGAAGCCGGTCTTCTTTCTGAAATGGAAAAATTAGGTTTTGGTATTGTCGGTTATGCCTGTACTACTTGTAACGGTATGTCTGGCGCGTTAGATCCAAAAATCCAACAAGAAATTATCGACCGTGACTTATATTCAACAGCGGTATTATCAGGTAACCGTAACTTTGATGGTCGTATTCATCCACATGCAAAACAAGCATTCTTGGCGTCACCACCATTAGTGGTTGCTTATGCGATTGCCGGTACAATGCGTTTTGATATTGAAAAGGACATATTAGGTCAAGATCAAAACGGTAATGATATTACCTTGAAAGATATTTGGCCAAGTGATGAAGAAATTGATGCAATCGTCGCTTCATGTGTTAAGCCAGAGCAGTTTAAGAAAATTTATACGCCAATGTTCGATTTAGGTGCGTTTGAACCTGCTGAAAGTCCGTTATACGACTGGGATCCTAAGAGTACTTATATCCGTCGACCTCCTTATTGGGAAGGTGCCTTAGCGGGTGTTCGTACTATGAAAGGCATGCGTCCTTTAGCGGTATTAGGCGACAACATCACCACCGATCATTTATCACCATCAAATGCTATTCAGTTAAATAGTGCTTCAGGTGCTTACCTTGAAAAAATGGGTTTACCCGTAGAAGACTTTAATTCATATGCAACGCATCGTGGCGATCATGAAACAACACAACGAGCAACGTTCGCTAACCCGAAATTATTCAATGAAATGTGTCGTGACGAAAATGGCGAAGTTAAACAAGGTTCACTAGCACGTTTAGAACCTGAAGGAACTGAGTCTCGCATGTGGGAAGCTATCGAAACGTACATGGAACGCAAACAGCCATTAATCATTATCGCGGGTGAAGATTATGGTCAAGGTTCATCACGTGATTGGGCTGCAAAAGGTGTTCGTTTAGCCGGTGTAGAAGTTATCGTTTCAGAAGGTTTTGAACGTATTCACCGCACTAACTTAGTGGGGATGGGGGTTTTACCACTTGAATTTATTAATGGCGAAACACGTCATACTTACACTATAGAGGGTAGTGAAACTTATGATGTCGTTGGTACAACATCACCAGGCGCAGCAATGACTGTTGTGATGACTCGTAAAAATGGTGACATTGTAGAAATTCCAGTGAAGTGCCGTTTAGATACCGCGGAAGAAGTGTCTGTTTACGATGGCGGTGGGGTATTACAGAAATTCGCCACAGATTTCTTAAAGTCTAATGCCTAAACGTTTATTTCTAATGATAGCTACGTTGGCTGTACTCACTTGGTAAACCAAGCTCCGTGCAGTCGCCTTGCTCTCAATATAAATAATTTGTCTAGACATCAAACTTAATTGATTTAAATTTAAAATGGCACATTGTTGTAAAAGATAATGTGCCATTTTTGTAAGAAAAAATAATAAAGGAGAGAGTAAATGGCTTTCGTACCTCAAACAAAAATTCCTGCGACATATATTCGTGGTGGTACATCGAAAGGTGTATTTTTTAATTTAACCGATTTACCAGAGCGCTGTCAGGTTCCCGGTGAAGCCCGTGACAATATGTTATTACGCGTTATTGGTAGCCCCGATCCCTACGGCAAACAAACTGACGGTATGGGCGGTGCAACATCATCAACCAGTAAAACAGTTATTTTGGCAAAAAGTGAGGAAGTTGACCATGATGTTGATTACTTATTTGGCCAAGTGGCTATTGATAAAGCGTTTGTTGACTGGAGTGGCAACTGTGGCAACTTAACGGCAGCTGTGGGCTCTTTTGCCATTAGTTCAGGGTTAGTAATCGCAGATAGAATACCTAAAAATGGTATTTGTAAAGTGAGAATTTGGCAGAAAAATATCAGTAAAACAATTATTGCTCATGTACCTATAACCAACGGTGAAGTACAAGAAACAGGTGACTTTGAATTGGATGGGGTGACTTTTCCTGCGGCTGAAGTACAAGTAGATTTCGTTGCACCCGTCGATCCAAGCGAAGCTATGTTCCCAACGGGCAACGTAGTTGACGAACTTGTTGTACCTGATATTGGTACATTTAAAGTGACAATGATCATGGCAGGTATTCCGACAATTTTCTTAAATGCAGATGAAATTGGTTATACTGGTACAGAGCTGCAAGATGTGATAAATAATGATGAGACAGCACTTGCTCGTTTTGAAACCATTCGTGCCTACGGTGCGATAAAAATGGGTTTGATTACTAATATTGAAGAAGCTAAAGCCCGCCAACATACCCCAAAAGTCGCTTTTGTATCAAATGCACAAGATTATATTACCTCAAGTGGCAAGCAAGTAAGTGCGACTGAAATAGATTTACATGTGCGCGCCTTATCTATGGGTAAATTACACCATGCTATGATGGGCACAGCTGCTGTAGCTATAGGTACAGCAGCGGCAATTCCTGGCACATTGGTTGCCCTTGCTGCAAATTTGGTTACAGACTCAGCTGAGGGAAGTTTTGTCACTTTTGGTCATCCATCAGGTACACTGAAAGTAGGTGCTGAAGCTGAATATGTCAATGATAGCTGGACGGTTAACAAAGTAAGTATGAGTCGTAGTGCTAGAGTCTTAATGGAAGGTTGGGTGCGTATACCAGGCGACTGCTTTTAGTCTTTAGCCTTTAAATACAACGAATTTTAGTACTTTAGGCTATGTTTTACTTACTTTTGCTTATTTTACTTTGATTTACAGCCTAGTCAGTTTATAAAGAGACTATATTAATAAACATATTTTTTAAGGATTTTTATTTTGGCTAGGTTTTTTAACGTATCACCCCTGAAAGCATTATTTATTTGTGGCTCATTAAGTGTGATTTCCACACCAATTCTCGCTGCAACCGTTAAAGTGTCTGATAATTTAATAATCAATGAAGTGAATGATAAAAGTGTAGACAATGGCTTTATAGGTCAAAAGTCTTCTTTCGAACTAAGCCAAGGTGATCATGCGTTAATTTTACGCTATAAAGACGTTTTTGAGGACTTAGAGTTTGCTGAAGAAAGAAGGGTTGAGTCACAAGATTTTGTGGTTAAATTTACTATTACCGATCAAAAACAGCTTGAATTAAGTACGATTAAAATAAAGGATTTAGCAGCGGCTGATCTTTTTGTAAAGTCACCTAAACTTCAATTAAAAGATAAGCATGATAATCAACTCAGTTTATTATTAGAAAAAGTTTCTGATTATAAACTAGCCAAGCAAGTTGACATAGCTGTCAGTGCACTCACTACACCTGTCGCTACGTTAATGACAACAAAACAGGCAAAAACATCGATACAAGTTAATCCTTTAGCTATGTTAAAGTACTGGTGGCAGAATGCTTCTCCAGATGAAAAACAGCGTTTCAAGCAATTTACTAAAATAAATTAACTAAATAATCATTGAGAGTTATCCATGACTAAGCTTTTAATACCTTTATTTGTGAGTACATTAGCTGTTAGCACATTAACTATTAGTGCTGAGAGTAGGGCTTTTAATGGTGACGCTCCTTATATTATAGCCCCCTATGTTGAAGCTTCCTATATTGAAGTTAAAGGACAAGCAAGTGTTTTAGCTATCCCAGATCATTTTTCTTTAACTATCGTTATTGCAGAACGTGGTCGACTTACCGATAAAATAAGAATGGTTGTAGATAATAAAACGAATCAAGTCGTTCAAATTGCAAAAAACCTAGGTGTTAAAAAACACGATATTAACTCCGCTAGAGTTACGTTGAAAGTAATTAAAAGTAAGCCGTCTATTACAATTGAGGGTTTAGATCTTAGTCAAAGAACATTGAATGGAGTTTTTTCAAAGAACCAAGATAATAAAGTGCATGCTGGTACTAAAATTGCCACTAGCACTGCGAATAAACAAAATAATATTAAGCCCCGATATTTTGAATTAAATCGAACTGTTAGCATTAACTTTTCAAATATTAAATATTATGATCAATTTTTAAGTCACGTTATTAAATTAGGTATTAGTCATATATATCCTTTAGCGATGTCAGTGGAAAATACAGAAAAATATTATCAACAAGCGTTAACGCAAGCGATCACAAATGCTAAAAATAAAGCGTCTAATATAGCTACTCACTCAAATGTTGCTTTGGATAAACTACTCTTCGTTAAAGAGCTTAGTAGTAATTATTATCGACCTCGCATGAGTTCAAGGGTGATGTCTGCTGAAATAGCATCTGATCATACCTCTGAAGTAAGCAATCAGGTTATCAACGCCAGTGTTTTGGTTAAATTTTCTATTCAAGAGTAACTAAAGCGTAAAATTGATACTTTATCTAGATAAAAGCTTTAATTTAAGCCGCTTTCAAGGTATGTTATGCATTTTTAGCAAATATCTTCTATTAGCTTTTATAATTGACAAATAAAACAGTTTTTATTGCCAGTATAGTAACTATCTCGGCGTTGCTGCTTTGCTATTTAATGCAGGTAAACTGGTTTGATTTCTACCAAGTATTACCTATTGATAGTACGCGTGATCGTTTTGATCAAGATGATGACATTGGCTTAAAGTCGATTGTAAAAATGTTTGAGAAAAGTTACCTGCAAATAAGTAAGTCTTAAAAAGAGTCGGTTAATATGAAAGAATTTGTGGTAATACATGATTATCTAGTTTCCGAAGCAGTTGTCGGTGATTGGGATGGTGAAGAAGAAATTGTCGCTGAGCATGTGAATGAAATTTACCATACACTATATGACTTAGCAGAAGACGACATAGAAACCGAAATATTAGAGCAGTTACTAGCTTTAATTTGGGATACCTGGATTGGGCAAGAAGTATTGCCTGATTTAGAGTCTGAAGATATTTATGAGTGGTGCAGACACGTTCTTGATAATAGAGAACAACACCTTCAACGAGAAGATTATTAATTTAACCTATTTAACTAAAATTGTATAAAAGATAAAAGTTGTATTTATGGAAACTGAAATTAAACGAATAAGCACTAAAGACATTATTTCCTACTTAACCGAGAAGTTTCCTGAATGCTTTTCTGTTAAAGGTCAAGTTAAACCACTAAAAGTAGGGATATTTCAAGATTTATCTGAAAAACTTACTGATGATGAAACGGTTAGTAAAACGCGTTTACGTCAAGTATTAAGACATTACACCAGCAGTTGGCGTTATCTTAAAGTAATAAAAGTAGGTACATTCCGTGTTGATATTGACGGCAAAGATGTTGCTAAAATTGATGAAGAACAGGCTAACTACGCCAGTAAAACGTTAAAAGAAAGCCAAGAAAGGTTTGCTAACAATTCTGCAGCTAAAAAATCAGCTGATAATGGAACGAAAAAACCTTATAAAGGTCATAAGTCTAAAGGCGGTGCTAATAACACAACTACTCCCACTTCCACGACTACTTCAGCAGAAACTAAACGTGACTCAGCTAAGTATAAATCGGTCAAATCAACTAAGGGCAAAGTAGTAAAAAAAGAGTTGCCGCCATTGAAACCTGTAGAATCAGCTACCATAACGGTAGGGTGTAAGGTTAAAGTTCAGCTAGGTAACTTACCTATGAGTGCAACCATTACTGAAATTTCAGGTAATGATATTAGTGTTCAGTTAGACTCTGGCATGGTGATAAAAACACAAATGAAGAACATATATTCATAAAATTACCTGTTAATGCTCAGTATTAAAGTTTAGTTATGTTAGTCAATTAGTTTGGAGAAAATAGGCATGCAAAAACTTTGTCGTATCGCACTTGCCGTATCAATATCGGTAAGTGTCTCAATAGGTAGTATGAGTGCTCTTGCCTTTATTGATGAAAGTAAAAATCTCGAACTGCCTGTTTTAGCACCTGAAAGTCAGCATGCTACGGCAAGTAAGCGCATAACCGCTAGGTTTACGCGAGGTCACTATAAAAAAGTTAAAATTAGTGATACGTTATCCCAAGAAGTTTTTGAACGATTTATTAAACAGCTAGATTATTCACGACATGTGTTTTTAGCCACTGATATTACTAGTTTTGAAAAACACAGCGTAGAATTTGATGACGTTTTTGCTCGAGGCAGACTCGACTTAGCGTATGATATTTATAATATAAATATGCAACGTCGTTTAGAACGTTATAAATATGCATTAAGTTTACTGGAAACCAATGATACCTCTAGTGACGAAAAAATTCAAAAATCCCCTTTTAATTATAGCCAAGATGATGTTTATTCTTATGATCGCGAGGATGCTCCTTGGGCGCAGTCTACAGCAGAATTAAATGAATTATGGCGTATAAAAGTAAAGTCTGACGCGTTAAATTTGACATTAGCAGGCAAAGAATGGCCTAAAGTTAAAGAAATACTAACCAAACGTTACAACTACGCAATTAAACGTTTAAAGCAAAGTGAAAGTGAAGATGTTTTTCAATTAGTAATGAACAGCTTTGCACGCGTAGTCGAGCCTCATACTTCTTATTTATCTCCTCGTAATGCAGAACGTTTTCAAATGGAAATGAACCTGTCACTTGAAGGGGTAGGTGCAGTATTACGTGCTGAAGAAGACTATACCGTTATTCAAAGTGTTATTAGTGGTGGGCCGGCTGATCAATCAAAGCAATTAAAAGCAAAAGATCGTATTGTTGGTGTTGCTCAAGGTGATAAAGAGTTTGAAGATATTATTGGTTGGCGATTAGATGATGTTGTTGACAAAATAAAAGGTCCCAAAGGTACTACGGTAAGACTACAAATAATCTCAGGAAAGTCTGAAGATATTTCAAATGTTAAAATTGTTACCATCGTTCGAGATAAAATAAAACTAGAGAACAAAGCGGCTAAATCGGAAGTTTATTTCGAAGGTACAGGGATTGAAAGTGCCGGTCTTGAAGGTGTAGTAAATAAAGCCAAACAAGGAAAAAAACTGGGAGTCATTACTATTCCAAGTTTTTATAATAATTTATCTCGCGATGTAAAAAAAGAAATAGAAAAGCTGAAAGAGCAAGCAGTGCAGGGGATTGTTATCGATCTACGTGGTAATGGTGGTGGCTCGTTACCTGAAGCAACACTATTAACGGGCTTATTCATCGATAAAGGCCCTGTAGTACAAATTAGAAATGGTGCCAACCGAGTTGATGTTCTTCGTGATAAAGATGGCATTAGTTATTATGATGGCCCGTTAACGGTAATGGTTGATCGATACAGTGCTTCAGCATCAGAAATTTTTGCTGCAGCAATACAAGATTATGGCCGAGGCGTTATTGTTGGAGAACATACCTTCGGTAAAGGTACTGTGCAACAACATCGCGGCTTGGGTAGAGTCTATGATTTATATGAGAACCCGTTAGGTAGTATTCAATATACCATTGCAAAGTTTTATCGTATTAACGGCGGTAGCACCCAACATAGAGGTGTATTACCTGATATTGCTTTTCCATCTGCTGTTGACCCTGAAGATTGGGGTGAAAGTAAAGAAGAGAATGCATTACCGTGGGATCAAATAGATAAAGCACAATACACTGAGCTTAATAGTATAAATACTGATGTTAGTTATTTAACTTCACGATACCAACAACGTATTAAAGGTAATAGTGAATTTAATTATTTACTTAACGATATTGAAAAGTATAAAGCTGAAAAAGATGATAAAACTATTTCTCTTAATCTTGAAACGCGTAAAGCTAAGCGTGAAGCACGTAAAGAAAAACAACTTATTCGTGCTAATGAACGTCTTGTTACTATGGGTAAAGATAAGATAACCACGCTTGATGATTTACTTGATGACTTAGATGAATTAGATCCATTTTTAGATGAAACTGCACGCATTACTTTTGATTTGATTAGTTTAGGTAAAATAGCTAAAAAATAATAAAAACTGTGTGATAAAGCCGCCTGTAAGGCGGTTTTCTTGTATCTAAGCCACCGTTTAATATTTAAAAAACACCAACGAATACAGATATAATCTTTAACTTAATTTAACTTTATTCTGGTCTGTAGAGCAGGCTAGTTTTTCAGGATGATTTATGACTCACTCAACTGCACGATTTTTAGCTGATTACAGCCCTGCAAATTTCACTATTGAAACGGTGAATCTTACCATTGAATTAGATGATACCAAAACTCAGGTAGTTAATGAGTTGACCATTAATAGACAAGGCGAACATCAAGGCAACCTTGTTTTAGACGGTGATCAATTAACATTACTTTCAGTGTCAATTGATCACGAACTATTACCCACTGATCAATACCAACAGTTAGAAAAAAGTCTAATTATTACTACGAATAAAAATAACTTTACCCTGACCATCGTTACGGAAATAAATCCTGTTGATAACACCTCACTTGAAGGTTTATTTAAATCAGGTGGGGCTTTTTGCAGTCAATGTGAAGCGGAAGGTTTTCGTCGTATCAGCTATTATCTCGATAGACCTGATGTCATGGCGATATTTACCACTAAAGTGATTGCCGACAAAATCTTATACCCTTATATTTTGTCAAACGGCAATAAAATTGCTCAAGGTGAATTAGCTAATAATAAACATTTTGCAACGTGGTATGATCCCTTCCCAAAACCATGCTATTTATTTGCGTTAGTTGCGGGAGACTTTGATCTATTAAGCGATACTTTTACCACTGGCTCAGATAAAGAGGTGGCATTAGAAATTTTTGTTGATAAAGGTAATTTACATAAGGCAGAACATGCCATGGCATCATTGAAAAAATCAATGGCATGGGATGAACAAACCTTTGGATTGGAATATGACTTAAATATTTATATGATTGTCGCCGTTGATTTCTTCAATATGGGGGCAATGGAAAATAAAGGCTTAAACGTTTTTAATAGTAAATATGTGTTAGCGGACAAAGCCTCGGCAACAGACACCGATTATTTTAATATTGAAGCGGTTATTGCCCATGAGTACTTTCACAACTGGACAGGTAATAGAGTAACTTGTCGAGATTGGTTTCAATTAAGTTTAAAAGAAGGCTTAACTGTTTTTCGTGATCAACAATTTAGTGCAGATATGCACTCAAGTTCGGTGACGCGTATCCAAAATGTTCGGGTATTACGGTCTTTGCAATTTGCTGAAGATGGCGGCCCAATGGCACACCCTATTCGACCAGAAAAAGTGTTAGAAATGAATAATTTTTACACCTTAACTGTGTATGAAAAGGGCGCTGAAGTTATTCGTATGCTGCATACTTTATTGGGTAAAGATAACTTTAGAGCAGGCATGGATCTTTATTTTAAGCGTTTTGATGGCATGGCGGTAACGTGTGATGATTTTATTAATGCTATGAGTGATGCCTCACAAAAGGATTTAACGCAATTTAAGTTATGGTATAGTCAATCAGGCACACCATCTATTCGTGTCAGTGAAAGTTTCGATGCAGAAAAAGGTGAGTATTACCTAACCTTAGCGCAGCAATCACCTATTACCGCCAAGCAACCAACACCTAAAGCATTACATATACCGGTTAAGCTTGAATTGATTGTCAATAATGCTGAAGAAAGTAGCATTCAAGAACACTTAATTGAATTAGTGGATCATGAGCAATCTTGGACTTTTACTGGGTTTAACGCTAAACCAATGTTAGCCTTACTTGCAGATTTTAGTGCACCGGTAAAGGTGAACTTTGTTCAAGATGATGAAAGTTTATTCACTATTATAGCAAAAGCGAATAATAGTTTTTGCCGTTGGGATGCAGGGCAAAAGTTGTTGATGTCAACGGTTAAAGCATTGACATTGAACCCTTTAGTTGAAATACCAGAACAACTCATAAACTGTTTTAGAGGCATTTTAAACGCTAATGACGATGCAGCGTTAATTGCAGAGCAATTAGCTATACCAAGCTTTGATGAAGCAGCAGATTTAATTGAACAGGTTGACCCTATTAGTTTAGTTAATGCTATTAGCACCCTTACACGCTTTTTAGCACAAGGGTTAGAGCAAACTTTGTTAAGTAAGTTTAACCGTTGTCAATTAGTGCTGAGTCAAGCTAAAGCCTCTGACGCAGAAATTATTGCTAATAAAGCATTGAAGAATACATGTTTGATTTATTTAGCCTCAATGGATCAGCACGCTATATTAGTCGAACAGCAGTTTAATGCCTCTGACAATATGACAGATTCACTCGCTGCGTTAAATTGCGCAGCAAAATATAATCTGGTTGAATTTCCTAGGTACATGCAAAAATTTGAACAAACATGGCAAACTACTCCACTAGTGATGGATAAATGGTTTTCATTAAGGGCTAGTTTACGTAGTGATAATATTTTTGAGGAGTTAAATAAATTGATTGAGCATGACTTGTTTAGTATTAAAAATCCTAATCGAGCTAGATCGTTAATTGGCGCTTTTGCTATGAATAACCCTAAATATTTTCATAGTCCCACAGGTAAAGGCTATAAATTTTTAGCAGATAAAATAGCAGAGCTAAATACAATTAACCCACAAGTAGCATCGCGATTAATTACACCGTTAATTCAGTTTGATAGCTTTGCGCAGCAGCATAAAGTATTGATGCAGGCACAACTGGTGCGTTTACAAGCATTACCTCATTTATCTAATGATTTAAAAGAGAAACTGGATGCAGCGTTAGCTACTTAACACGGTCGTAAGTCTAGCTATATACCCGTTGTCACGCTCGATATTTTTATCGGGCGTATCGTAATAGCCCTATCAGATAAATCAGTGTTTATATCACATGAGTAAGCAATATCATGAAGTATTATTTCTCTTTAAGCCTATCTAAACAAGAATTTTTACCTTATTATCAAGGGAAAATTTATTCCATTGTGGTGAAAACCAATCTTGGAACAACCGTTCAATTTCCAGCAATGCACCTTCGAAGCCACTTAACAAGTCATGGTATCTATGGAACCTTTTGCTTAGAAACGCAAAATAATAAATTTTCATCACTCATTAAATTAAAATAATTTTATTTATTAAAAATAGAGTAATACCAATTACATTAATTAGGGGATCTACTTTATAAGCTGGAAAAATCGCCAAATAGAAGGCATTTATTTCATAAACTAGTTGTTCAGGATAATGTGCTCCTGCATTATTATTGTTTTAATGTAGAGAATTCGCTTATGTCTTTTGTTTTACCTTTATTAATTAGCTTTTTACTATATTCATTCAGTCTAGTAAATTTGGCTGCAGAATCATTGTCAACTGCTTATATCCCTTCAGTGAAAGCTCCTTTAGTTAGTCAGTCGTTATTATTGGATATAAAGACTATTGGGCAAGTTAAATTAGTAGCGGTTGGTGAACGCGGACATATTATTTTATCTACCGATGGAATGAATTGGCAACAAGCCAGTGTGCCAGTTCAATCAACCTTAACCAACGTGTTTTTTTACAGTGAAAAACTTGGTTGGGCCGTTGGCCATGATGCCACTATCTTACATAGCCAAGATGGTGGTTTAACTTGGCAAGTGCAATTGTATAAACCAACATTAGAAAAACCATTACTTAGTATCGTATTCAAAACACCGTTAGAAGGTCTGGCTATTGGCGCTTATGGACTTTTATTTCGTACTGTAGATGGTGGTAAAACATGGCTAAGTGAATTTCATAGTGAATTCTTATTACCTGACGATGTTGAATACCTAGCAGGGTTAAAACAAGAAGACGAAGAAGCCTACTTAGATGAAGTATCCTCAATTTTACCCCACTTTAATCGCTTAGTGCTTGATGGGCGTACACTTTATATGGTGGGTGCAATAGGCCTAATTGCCAAAAGTAATGATTTTGGCAATAATTGGAAACTACTAGATGAAATTTATCAAGGATCTTTCTTTGACATAGCTAGAACGATGAAAGGTAACTTACTTGTTGTCGGCTTACGTGGACATGTTTTTAGAAGTTTAAAGAATGGTACACCGTGGCAGCAACGTCAAACAAATACCACGGCATTGATTAATGATATTGTGTTAACGAATGATAACCGCATTTTTTTACTCGCAAACAATGGTACCTTGCTTGAAAGTAACGACGATGGTCAAAGTTATCTTTTGAGAAATCAACTAGATGGTAAAGCTTTAATTGCAGGCGTTTGGTTTAAAAATCAATTGATTGCAGTTTCTGATGTTGGCGTTAAAATAATTTCTTTGTAAATGGTTCGTGAAGAAATAATATAAGAATAATTGGATTGTAATACCCTATGAAAATTTCCCTTGCCAATCGTTTAGAAATAGGTTTGTTCCGCCATAAGTTTTTGGTGTTGATGTTTTTTGTTTTTACGACTATTTTCTTGATGTTTCAAGTATCACAAATAAAGCTAGGCGCTTCTTTTACTAAAAACATCCCCCTTAAGCATGATTATATGAAAACTTATTTAAAACATAGGGAAAACTTTGGTGGTGCGAATAATATTTTAATTTCTGTCTGTAATAGTGACGGTGATATATTCACTGCTAACTTTTTTGAAGCATTGAAAGGAGTCCACGACAAACTGTTTTTTATACCTGGAATTGATCGTATTCAGGTTAAGTCCTTGTATTCTCCTCATACCCGTTTTGTTGAAGTTGTCGAAGGTGGTTTTGCCGGTGGGCCAGTAATTCCTGCCGATTTTCAGGCGAATGAACATGGTTTAGCTATTGTCAAAGCGAACATAGAAAAAGCCGATATTGTTGGCAGCATAGTTTCTGATGATTATAGTTGTGCCATGGTAAAAGCTTCGTTAATGGATTTTAATTCAAAGACGGGAGAAATGCTTGATACGTTAACGATGGCAACACAATTAGAACAAGACGTAAGAGAAACATTTGAAAAAGATAATATATCAGTCCATATCATTGGCTTTACTAAAATGGTGGGTGATGTTGCCGAAGGTGCTCAAGGTGTTGTGGTGTTTTTTGCCATTACCATTGCGATAATCGCTGTTACGGTGTTCTTTTTCTGTCATTCGATCAGTTTAACTCTACTGCCTATCGCTTGCTCTTTAATTGCTGTTATTTGGCAAATGGGTATACTGTCTACGCTGGATTTTAGGCTTGATCCAATGTTAATTTTAGTACCATTTTTAGTGTTTGCTATTGGTGTTAGTCATGGCGTACAAATGATTAACTCAGTTGTTAAACAGGTGAGCCTTGGTTTGTCTAGTCAAGCAGCGGCACAAATAAGTTTTAGGGCATTATTAATTCCTGGTGGTATTGCCTTATTATCCAATACGGTTGGCTTTTTAACATTACTTTTAATTGATATTGGTATTATTCGTGAACTAGCTATCACTGCCTCTTTAGGGGTAGCGATGATTATTTTAACTAATTTACTTTTACTTCCCTTACTGGCTTCTTATTTAACAATTACGGCTAAAGGTAGAAAAAATCATACAGATAATATTGGTGAAGAAAGTGTTGTATGGTGTTTTATGGCAAGTTTTGCAACAAAAGGGCCTGCTGGTATAATCTTAGTGTTAACCATTACCTTGTTCGCTGCGGGTTGGTTTAATTCGCAAAATTTAAAAATTGGTGAATTGCACGGGGGGGCACCAGTGCTACATGAATCATCTCGCTATAATCAAGATGCCTTTTTAATTACAAATCGATACGCAATCAGTGATGATTATATGTCAGTGATCATTGAATCAACGCCTGATGCTTGTACTTATTACGATACCATGAATACTATTGATAGGTTTCAATGGCGTATGGAAAATATTGCAGGGGTTCAATCTGCAGTGAGTTTAGCTTCACTATCTAAATTAGTGAATGCGGGTTATCACGAGGGTAATCAAAAATGGCGTGTAATCCCGCGTAATCAGCAAAAATTAGTGCAATCTATTGCGCGCGTATCTTCTTCAAATGGTTTATTAAATAGTGACTGCAGTGTTATGCCTGTCATCTTGTTTTTAAAAGACCATAAAGCTAAAACCATTGATCGTGTGATCAAAGAAGTTAAGTTAGCCGCAGCTGAACTGGGCAATAAGCAATTGCAGTTTAAATTGGCGTCGGGTCCTGTTGGCGTAATGGCGGCAACGAATGAAACGGTGGCAGAGGCGCAGTTGCCCATGATGCTTTATGTTTATGGTGCAGTAATTGTTCTATGTTTACTTAGCTTTAGAAGCATAAGAGCAACGATTGTTGTGGTAGTACCATTATATGTTGTATCAACTTTGGCACAGTGGTTAATGACGGTATTAGATATAGGATTAACTGTTTCTACTTTACCCGTTATAGCCCTAGGCGTTGGTATTGGTGTCGATTATGGTATCTATATTTCATCCACCATGAGTACTAAATTAAAAGCGGGTGCTAATGTGCATGATGCTTACCTCGCCGCACTTAAAGAACGTGGTAGTGCGGTGTTGATCACCGGATTCACACTTGCTATTGGTGTCTCAACATGGCTATTCTCAGATTTGAAGTTTCAAGTGGATATGGGCGTGCTATTAACCTTTATGTTTTTAGTTAATATGCTTGCAGCAGTTATTGTTTTACCTGCTTTAGCGGCTTTCTTATGGCCAAATAATAAAGCTAGGACGTAAAAAATTTAACAAATGCATGTTAAGATTTTTTACTAATGTTCTCTTAAAATAATTTATATAATACAGAGTAATACCTGCTTGTTTTTTAGCTTTATAGATAGCTTTATCAGCTAATTGTATTAGGGTGTGGTGTAAGTATCTGCATTATTATTTGAAAATACCAATACACTAATTGCTTCGATATTACTAAACAATCACCGTCTAAAGGCGGTGGGTTTAAATCAATTCCTGCGGACGAATTAACTAATGGAGTGGGTATCTGTTACTTAATATTTTAAGTAAATGTTTTATATAGTCATAAAATAAGTTAGTTTAATTACTTCGTTTGATTAAAAACGCAAAATAAAAAGCAAGTAAACTCTTCTTTTACTTATTATTGAACACATAAAGGTGAAAAAGAGTACTACCTAAATTATTGCAAACTTTCTGTTAAAATAATAGCAAAAGGAAAAAGGTATGACGTTAGTGAATGGTTCTCCCTCAGTGATACTAAAAAATGTAGCTCAATTAATAAATAAAAAAGTCCCTCAAGAAACAGCCGATTTAGTCGAACAATTTGCCACGTTATTATATGACAATATTTCATCTCTCGATTTATCCAATAGAAATGAAAGTGATATGTATGGTGCTACCTTGAGTTTGTGGAGTACCCTCAATGAGCATATAAATGACACGCCAATCATTCATGTTTTTAATCCTTCAGTCAGTAAAAATGGTTGGAAATCGAGTCATACTATTATTGAAGTGATAGTTAAAGATATGCCGTTTTTAGTCGATTCAATTCGCTTTGCCTTAAATCGTTTAGGTTTATCGCCACACCTTATGTTGAATTCACCATTAAAGTTAGTGCGAGGAAGTAATAAAAATATAATTCAACTGGCCTCTAACGTTGATACCCAAATTAAAACCACCTCTGAAGAAACTGTATTCTTTATTGAAATCGACAGACAATCGACAGAAGAAGCATTAGAAACGATAAAAAATGAGTTGTTAAGTGTTGTTGAAGATATCACGTTAACCGTTAACGATTGGCAACCTATGCTTCAACAGTTCGATAATGTTTTAGAAGGCGTAAAAAAAGCGGTATTACCTGGTAGCAAAAAAGCAAAAAGTGATACGGTGGAATTTTTGTCATGGTTAGCGAACAATCATTTTACTTTAATGGGCTATCGTTCATATAGTGTTGCTGCAGTACAAGGTGATATTGAACTTGTCGCCAATATGGATTCTAGTTTAGGTTTAATGAAAAACTCTAGTACAACGTCAAACCGTCTAATTTCGAGCTTAACTGAGTCGGGACGTGAACTTGCTTTAGGTGTAAATCACCTCATTCTTACCAAAACCAATTCTCGATCCAGGGTGCATAGGCCTGCACAGCTTGACTATATCGGTATAAAACGCTTTGATGACCAAGGTAACGTTATTGGTGAAGAGCGCTTTATCGGCTTATTTGGTTCTGCTTATTACACCAATAGTGCTTTAGATTTACCATTAATTAAATCTAAAGTAAAAGACGTTTGTGCTTCTTCAGGCTTTGCTAAAGGTTCACATGCCTATAAAGCCTTGATTAATATTCTTGAAACTTACCCTAGAGATGAAATATTACAAAGTAATGTTAATGAATTATTGCAAAATGTATTGGGTATTTTGCAAATGCAAGAACGTGACTACTGTGGTTTATTTGTCAGGCGTGATGCTTTCAATCGCTTCTATTCTTGCATGGTTTATGTGCCACGGGAACGTTATAACACTGAATTACGTATTGAAACTCAATGCTTATTACAAGAGGCATTTGGAAGTGATGAAGAAGTTGAATTTACTACCTATTTCTCTGAATCAGTGCAAGCCAGAACACATTATATTGTTAAGGTTAAGTCAACAAAAGCAGATATTAACGTGAAAGAAATTGAAAAGAATTTAAATGAAGCAGCACGAAGCTGGGATGACAAATTGGTAAGTGCGCTTGTCGCCAATAAGGGTGAAGTGGCAGCGAAGGCATTAAGTCGAAAATATGTACACTTTCCTCAAGCCTATAAAGACGAAGTATTGCCAGGCTCTGCGATTGTTGATATTGAAAAGCTAGAAAGAGTGAGCTTTTCTGATAGTTTGGAGATGTTATTTTATCAACCGTTAGAAGAAAAAAAGGATAGTCGCTTTGTTAAGTTAAAATTATTCCATAAAGGCGATCCTATTCATCTATCTGATGTACTGCCAATATTAGAAAACTTTGGCTTACGTGTTATCGGAGAAAGCCCTTATGCTATTAAAACAGTGGATGGCGAAACTTTCTGGATTTTAGATTTCTCTATGCTTATAAACGGCGAAAGTAAATTTAATGTTCACACCGTTAGTACACTCTTTCAAGATGCCTTTGCTAAAGTATGGTTGGGTGATTTAGAAGATGATGGCTTTAACCGTTTAGTATTAGGTGCAGGGTTAGAGGGGCGTAGAGTTTCAATTTTACGTGCCTTTGCAAAATACGAACGTCAAATTGGAGGTCGTTTTAGCCAAAGTTATATTGAAGATACTTTTGCTCGTTATCCTAATATAGCGCAATTATTAATTAATTTATTTATAGAGCGTTTCGATCCTAATAATAAATCAGCGGTTAATTTAAAAGAGAAAACGCATACTAAATTGGTAGAATCCATTGAAAGTTCATTGGATAATGTTGCTAACTTAGACGATGATCGCATTATTCGACGTTTTATTGAAATGATCAATGCAACCGTTCGTACTAACTACTTTCAACTTGATAAATTGATGGGCGAGAAACCATATATCTCGTTCAAAATGATGCCGGAAAAAATTAGTGAAATGCCACAACCGGTCCCTAAATTTGAAATATTTGTTTATTCACCACAAGTTGAGGGAGTACATTTACGTGGTGGTAAGGTGGCTCGTGGTGGATTGCGCTGGTCTGACAGGCGTGAAGATTTCCGAACCGAGGTTTTAGGTTTAGTAAAAGCACAGCAAGTGAAAAATACAGTTATTGTGCCAGTAGGTGCTAAAGGTGGCTTTGTTTGTAAACAGCTACCAAAGGGAACTCGCCAAGAAATATTTGAAGCAGGTAAAGAATGTTATCGCACCTTTATTCGTGCCTTATTAGATGTTACTGATAATATTGTTAATGGTGAAGTAATTCCACCGGTAGATGTTGTACGGCTTGATGAAGATGATGCTTACCTTGTTGTGGCTGCTGATAAAGGCACTGCAACCTTCTCTGATATCGCCAATGGTATATCTGATGAATATAAATTTTGGTTAGGTGATGCGTTCGCTTCGGGTGGTAGTGTTGGTTATGATCATAAAGCCATGGGTATTACCGCAAAAGGTGCATGGGAGTCGGTAAAACGTCACTTTAGAGAAATAGACATTGATTGCCAAAGTACCGATTTCACCTGTCTTGCTATTGGTGATATGGCCGGTGATGTCTTTGGTAATGGTATGTTGTTATCAAAACATATTTGCTTACAAGCCGCATTTAATCACCTACATATTTTTATCGATCCTCAGCCAGACTCGGCAAAAACTTATCCAGAACGTGAACGATTATTTAATATGCCTGGCTGTAGTTGGGAAGATTACAACAAAGAATTAATTTCACAAGGTGGTGGTATTTTTAGCCGTCAGGTTAAATCGATCAAATTAACACCGCAAATTAAAAAAATGGTAGGGACGCAAAAGCAAAGCATGTCACCTAACGATTTGATCCAAGCTATTTTGATGATGGAAGTTGACTTGTTATGGAATGGCGGTATTGGCACTTATGTTAAAAGCACGAAAGAAACCCATTTAGAAGTAGGTGATAGAGCAAACGATGCTTTGAGAATTAATGGCAGTGAATTACAAGCTAAAGTTGTTGGTGAAGGTGGCAACTTAGGGTTAACTCAACTGGGTCGTATTGAATTTTCTGCTAATGGTGGTCGTATTAATACCGATGCCATTGATAATGCTGGCGGTGTAGATTGTTCAGATAATGAAGTTAATATAAAAATATTATTGAATAGCTTAGTACAAAATGGTGATTTAACGGTTAAACAGCGTAATAAATTATTGCATGATATGACTGAAGAAGTTGGCGATTTAGTAATTGAAGATTGTTATCGTCAAACACATTCACTATCTATTACCGCCAAACGCGGTATTAATCAAATGAAAGAGCAAGTACGCTTTATTCAGGACTTAGAGCGTGCAGGTAAACTGGATAGAGCATTAGAGTTTATTCCTGATGATGAAGAAATTTCAGATAGGATAGCGAAAGGTAATGGTTTAACACGTCCAGAGCTTGCTGTTTTACTTGCTTATAGCAAAATGGTACTTAAAGAAGAGTTAGTTCATAAAGATATAACTGATAACCCTTATCATAACCGGTTATTAGTTAGTGCTTTCCCTAAACAATTACGTGATAAATATCAAAACGAAATGCAGCAACATCCTTTGCGTGCAGAAATTATTGCCACTAAATTAGCTAATAAAATTGGTAATGATATGGGCTTTAATTTTGTTAATCGCATGCAAGAAGAAACAGGCGCTACTGTTGTTGAAATAGCCAATAGTTATACCATGGCTTGTGCTGTTTTTGAGTTAGAAGAGTTTTGGCAAAAAATCGAAATATTGAATAATAAAATATCCACTGCAATTCAAACAGAAATGTTATTTCAATATCGTCGTACCATACGAAGAGCAACCCGCTGGTTCTTACGCCATCGTAATAAAACACTGACTATTGAGCAGACAATAGCGCTATACCAACCAACCTTTACCATCTTAGCTAAAAAGCTTAATGATTTTATTATAGATGATGAAGTCAATGAGATACAACGGGTTGAAGGTGACTTGATTGCCGCGGCTGTTCCAAAAGAAGTTGCTCAACGTATTGCACAATTAAGTACTATATTTTCGGCATTAGATATTGCCGATATAGCCGCTCAAGAAGATAAAGAAATTGATCTTGTTGCTAATTTATACTTTAAATTAGGTGTCCGCTTGGAGCTACATTGGTTCTTAGATCAAATAACACGTCAGTCGGTATCTAACCATTGGCAAGCACTTGCTAGAGCATCCTTTAGAGAAGAACTTGATTGGCAACAACGTTCATTAACCACTGTAGTATTGCAATGTGATTGTGATGTGAAAGTTGAAGATCTTGATACTATGCTTGATGCTTGGATGAACATTAACGAACAACTCATTGCGCGTTGGCAACATATTTTATCAGACTTCAAAATAGGACAAACGCACGAGTTTGCAAAGTTTTCAGTAGCCTTACGAGAGTTAATGCTATTAAGTCTAAACTGTCATAAAGTAGAAAAATAATAGTAGTCACTTAATCTTGTTTTTATTTATTAACTGCGACTAACCGTTATAAATATTTAAAAGCAATTTTAAAAGGTTTGCTTAACTGATAAAATCCCCACTTAACTGTTAAAAGTTAAGTGGGGATTTTTATTTCCAGCTACTAATACATAACTAACTAGAGGTTTTATGTTTTATCCTGCCATTCGTAAAGTATTGTTTCAGTTTGACGCCGAAACCATTCATGAGTTAACAATCAAAGGGTTAAAGAATACGGGTTCAACACCGTTGAATGCTTTATATAAGCAATATGTTACCAACAAGCCAGTAACCGTAATGGGTATAGACTTCCCAAATTCATTAGGCTTAGCGGCAGGTTTAGATAAAAATGGTGAATGTATTAATGCCTTTGCTGCAATGGGCTTTGGTTTCGTCGAAATAGGCACGGTAACACCACGACCACAAGCGGGAAATCCTAAACCGCGTATTTTCAGATTACCACAAGCGAACGCCGTTATTAACCGTATGGGTTTTAATAACAAAGGTGTTGATTATTTAGTATCACAAGTAAGAGCAGCAAAATTTAGTGGTGTATTAGGTATTAACATCGGGAAAAATAAAGATACACCTGAAGAAAATGCTAAAGATGATTATATTCACTGTATGCAAAAAGTTTATGATTTTGCTAGTTATATAACGATAAATATTTCATCACCTAACACACCCGGTTTGCGCTCATTACAATATGGCGATGCGTTAAATGAACTGTTATCAGCATTAAAAATTAAACAAGCCCAATTAGCAAAACAATATAATAAATATGTGCCTATTGCAGTAAAAATTGCCCCAGATTTAACCGAAGATGAAGTTACTTCTATTGCGCAAAGCTTAATTGATAATAATATTGATGGTGTTATTGCAACCAATACAACTTTATCTCGCGAAGGGGTTGAAGGGCTTGAATTTGGCAATGAGCAAGGCGGTTTAAGTGGTGCGCCAGTTAAAGAAAAAAGTACTAAGGTAATCAGTATATTAGCGAGTGTCTTAGATGGTAAACTCCCTATCATTGGTGTAGGTGGTATTGCTTCAAGTGCTGATGCCAATGAAAAACTTGCCGCAGGTGCGAGTTTAGTCCAAGTGTATACTGGCTTTATTTATCAAGGTCCACCTTTGGTGAAAGAAATAGTGAATGGTTTTAAAAGCTAATCATGCATGATACTGAATTAAAATATTTCTTATTCATTTGACAACTTGTTAACTCGGTGTACGAACGCTGCGTAACCACAGAATTTTGGAAAACAGTTTCTAAGATGAACTTGTTCATAACTATGTATTACTAAGGTTGTTCGGTAACCTATTAATATACCGTAATAATATATTCTTTTGCTAAATCAACACTAACTCTAGTACGATACATATCAGGACTCTTTTAATAAATTTTTGTAGGAGCTTTTATATTACCCCACATTTTCAGATGTGGGGTAAACCACGTCAAAGCAAATGAAAGTGTATATTGCAAATACATTAATATGTATATTTAACTTCTTGACAGGTTTTAGGATTTATAACAAAAGTGCCTTATTTCGTAGATAAACTATCAATGCATCAGGAATATCT
>Ga0105358_10000287_pt1 | contig 24117 bp, 18 predicted proteins | sample GOMGulsemesocosm_5_FD_83509 | JGI IMG/M metagenome (GOLD analysis project Ga0105358, IMG submission 83509) | Methane-oxidizing microbial communities from mesocosms in the Gulf of Mexico - GOM15C Gulf of Mexico | ecosystem: Environmental > Aquatic > Marine > Cold seeps | place: Gulf of Mexico... | reverse complement strand
TCATCACAACAAGGCTTAGATATCAGTAACGAAGGGCAACAAATCGTCTTTAAAACAGTTGAAGCGATTAATGAGCTATCTGTGCAGCTTGCGGATGTAGATAGTGCTATTAGCCGTTTGATCAATGGTACTAAATCAATTGAAACCGTGTTAACTCAAATTAGTAGCATTGCAGACCAAACAAATTTACTTGCTTTAAACGCAGCAATAGAAGCCGCACGTGCAGGTGAACAAGGCAGAGGCTTTGCTGTTGTAGCAGAAGAAGTGAGAGCACTAGCAATGCGCTCTCAACAATCTACTGAAGAAATTGGTACACTATTAGGTCAGCTACAAATTGAATCTGATTCTGCAACCAATGCCATGGATAAAGGTAATATTTTATCTCGCACCTGTGTTGAACTAGCTAATGAAACGGGAGATTCATTAGAAAAAATAACGAATGAAGTGTCTGCATTAGCTGATATTAGTGCGCAAATAGCAACAGCGGTTGAAGAGCAGTCAATTGTTACTGCGCAAGTGAGTGACAATGTAGTATCGATCACGGATATGGCGACTAAAAGTGAAGAAAATAGTCTAGAGGCGGTATCATTAAGCCAGAATTTATTACATAAGCTTGGCGAGCAACAGAGTTTATTACAGCAATTTAGATAAAGTTTACTTTCGGTTACCTTGAAACATGAGCCTGTTTCAAGGTGGCAGAAGTAGTTGTATATATAGATAATTCAAGAAGGAGAAAAATGGATCAAGAAAAAAAAGATCAAGGAGTTATAGCCGTACTGCTAAAGCGATTTGAAAATGAGCGTTACCCTAGGGCACAGTTACTTAAAAAGAAAGTTGATGATGGTGCCGTACTCGATGAGCGAGATCTGTCTTTTCTCGAACAGACACTCGCAGATGCGCACCAAGTTATCGCAATAATTTTGCGTCACCCTGAATATGCCTCTTTGGCGAAAGAGATTCTGTTAATGTATGAAGAAATCATGAGTAAATCTCAACAAAATAGCAAGGGAGCCTAAGGCAAGATTTCAACTGCGCCTAATACCAACTTTAATAACTAATTGGTCTATTTTAAACATAGGATAAATTGCTAAATAAATATATTAGAACTTAGCGCTTGTCTTCTTAGAGTATATGCTCTATAATTCTTTTGTTCCCTTTATGTGAATGCTTGTTGTAAGATTTTAGCTTTCCTCATAGCTAATACGCCGATAGTTTACTATCGGTTTTTTTTGCCAAAAATTTAGAAATACAATAGAATTCAATCAATAGATCTGATAATTTATCTTTGATAAACCCTTGTCAAAGCTGACTTTAATGCCAAAACAGATCATCAACTATGAAAGGTGATGGATCTGGTTAGTTAAATAAATAATTCTAGTCGCCATGCCTTCTATAATCGCGTCTTTACATTTATCTTTAAGCAGCACAGGTAAACCACGTAGTGCATCTTCATCAATACATAATATGATTGAATCTACTACCGCTTTTGCTGATGCACTTTTACGGTGTTTATTGATGAAGCTACCTTCACCAATAAATTCACCTACCGATATATAACCCACTATTTTATCGAGAGATTTTTCGTCTATACTTTTCTTAGTTATCGAAATTTTACCTGATAGTACAATATAAAAATTACGATTGAGGTCGTCTTCCTTTTGTACATACTTATCTTTGTAGCATTTATAACAGGTAGACGATTTCAATAATAATTCGCGCTGAGCAATACTGAGTGATTTAAAAAAATCAATCCGAGCAACAATTTCTAATAATTTAAAGTGAGGAATATTTTTTAATGGAAACATTTACTTTAAGCTTCTTGCTGTAATAAAGTTCTAATGGCCAACAAATCAACAACTTTGTCATCGACTTTTAAATAGGCAATCGTGGTGATTTCTGCTGAGTTACTTCCAGCATCTTCATTTACTAATGTTGCTTCAATAACGCCAGGCATATTTACTAGCAATTCAGCCATTTCATCAGCCCTGTCTTCACAATGTATATTAGTTACAAAACTGAAGTTTTTAGATTTTGTTAGTTTTTTCATACCAAAGCTAAGTACTAGCCATATCAAACTGGCTATTGCCATTACTAAAAAAATAGTATTTTCGCCAAAACGACTCGCCACAAAGCCACCAACAATACCTCCAACAAAAGCCCCCAGAAATTGACTACTAGAATATATTCCCATTACGCTACCTTTAACACCAGCAGGAGCGATGCGAGATAAAATAGAGGGCATAGTCGCCTCTAAATAATTAAAAGCGGTGAAAAACAATACAACAGAAAATACTAAACTCCAAAACCCTGTTGGTAATAACCATAACAAAAATAAAGCCATGCTAAGCAGTGCAACCGCCGCACTAAACATTGGTTTTTCTTGCTGTTTTTTCATGGCAAAAATCATAAAAGGCACCATTAAAAAGAAAGAACCTAATAGCGTGGGTAAATATATTTGCCAGTGGCTTTCTAGCGCTAAGCCACTGGCCACAAATTGTTTTGGCAAGGTTACAAAACAAGCGGTGAGCGCCATATGTAAAATAAACACGCCAGAATTCAAACGGGATAATTGGGGATGACGAAATAATTTGGCTATTTGTTGAGGCAAGGCAATACTGTCTCCACGAGGCGCTTTATTAATTGAATAAGGGACCATAAATTGAATCATCAACATGGCTAAAATAGTTAAAAATCCAGTAAACCAAAATAAGCCACTTAAACCAAAAGCATCAGTTACTATCGGGCCTAAAATCATAGCAAAGGTAAAAGATAAACCAATAAACATACCTATTGTTGCCATGACTTTTGGACGCTGCTCTTCTCTGGTTAAATCAGCAGCTAAGGCTAAAATAGCACTGGCAATGGCACCCATACCTTGAATGGTTCGACCAAGTACTACGCCATATATCGTTGTTGACATAGCAGCAATAATACTACCAATTAAAAAAACTACTAAGCCCGATAATATCACCGGCTTTCGACCATATTTATCAGACAAAATACCCATAGGGATTTGTAATAATGCCTGTGTTAATCCATATGCACCAATAGCAAGCCCTAACCAAATCGGGCTGTAACCCGCTAACTGTTCGCCGTAAATAGCAAACACGGGCAATATCATAAAAAGCCCAAGCATGCGCACACCAAATACGCTGGCTAGCGAAAAGGCTACTTTTTTCTCAATACTATTTAAACCTGAAATACTCATGAAAATACATTACCTAAAAATACAGAGAATTAAAAAATTGGCGTAGTTTACCACGCTATCTACAACAAAAAAATGATCGACACATTAGAACAAGAAAAAAGCAACGGTGGCAATAACTAACGCAATAACCAAATTAAGTACTAAACCCGCACGCATCATTTGACCTTGTGGCACCAAGCCAGATGAAAATACTAACGCATTAGGTGGCGTCGCTACGGGTAACATAAAAGCGCATGAAGCACATAAAGCAATAACAACTGCAATACCGGCAGGTGGCAGGTTTAGCTCTAATGCGACTGTCATAAACAAGGGTACTAACAAGGCGGCACTGGCGGTATTACTAACAAGCTCAGTTAAAAAGATAACAAAAATACAAATAATAACTAAAACAAACCAAGTATTATCCGCAGGTAAATTACTGCTGATGACATTTGCTAACCACAAACTTGCCTCTGATGTTTTTAATAAAGCACTCAAGGTTAGACCGCCACCGAACAAGATTAATATTCCCCAGTTGGTTTTTTTTACAAACTCATCAAACGATAAACATCTTGTTCCCGTTAAAAACACAATGGCAGTAACCGATAACATGGCATCAAAGCCACTGCTAATACCAATATAGCTGGCTAATGGTGCACTAAAAATCCAACCACAAGCGGTGAATGAGAAAATAACAATAACGATGTTACGCTGCCAACTCGATTCAACCACGGGTAGCGCTAATTCTAGGTGATTAGAAAACTTAGGTCTGAAAATAATAAACAACACAAATATCATCAAAGGAAATAACAAGGTAAACATTGGGATGCCCCAGTAGAGCCAGTCAGCAAAACTTAAACTCGCAGCAGAAGCGGCGATTGCGTTAGGAGGGCTACCAATTAATGTAGCCATACCGCCGATGTTTCCTGAATAAGCGAGTCCTAGTAAAACAAAAATATATAAGTTAGATTGATTTTTTTTATTCGGGTTATTTGCTTGCTGAGCGGACAATAAGCCCAAAGCGATAGGTAGCATTAAAGCAATAGTCGCGGTATTACTTATCCACATTGAAAGTAATGCCGTAGTCAAAAACAATAACAATATAGCGTATAAGGGTCGTCCACTTGAAAAAGAGAGCATTTTCACTACAAACAACTTATCTAATGAATACTTTTGCAGCGCAGCAGCTAGCGCAAACCCTCCCATAAACAGAAAAATAACAGGATTAGCAAAGTTTGCAAAGGCTGTTGATACCGGCAATATACTACTAATAATAGCGAGAATTGGAATTAACAATGCGGTAGTACTAATAGGCAATGCTTGTGTTATCCAAAGCCAAGCAATAGCGACAAAAATAGCTAAACCCTGTTGAACTTGCAGTGGTGCATCAACAACATTTATGACGATAAAAGCAAACACTAATGATAACAGCATATTGATTTTTTTCTTCATCTTTAATATGTTTACCTTTTTAGGTTATTTTGCGCTAATTTTGAGTGAATCCTGCGCTAACCTTGTGTTAGTTCTGTGTTAGTTCTGCGTTAATTCTATTACATCGCTAGAGCTATGTGAATTCAAAAATAAAACTGCTTATCAACCGAACAAAACACCTAATTTATGGCATACTAATCGGCTGCTATTTTACGCATGGATTAATGGATAACATGAAAAACATTGAAGTCAGAGGGGCTCGTACCCACAACCTAAAAAATATAAGTTTAACCATTCCTCGTGATAAATTAGTAGTGATCACGGGACTTTCTGGCTCAGGTAAATCATCACTGGCTTTTGATACTTTATACGCCGAAGGACAGCGCCGTTATGTCGAGTCGCTTTCTGCCTATGCGCGACAATTTTTATCATTGATGGAAAAACCTGACGTAGATCACATTGAAGGCTTATCGCCAGCTATCTCAATTGAACAAAAGTCAACTTCACATAACCCTCGTTCAACCGTGGGTACTATTACCGAAATTTTTGATTATTTAAGGTTGCTTTACGCCCGCGTTGGCGAGCCTCGTTGTCCTGAACATAAACAACCACTCGCTGCACAAACGGTTTCACAAATGGTTGACAAAGTTTTAGCGCTTGAAGAAGGTACTAAAGTGATGTTGCTTGCGCCAGTATTACAAAATCGCAAAGGTGAACATGTTAAGTTGCTTGATAACCTTGCCGCACAAGGCTTTATTCGGGCTCGTATTGATGGAGAAGTTTGTGACTTATCAGATCCTCCCACGTTAGCGCTTCATAAAAAGCATACAATTGAAGTAGTGGTAGATCGCCTTAAAGTGCGTCCTGATATCCAGTTACGTTTATCTGAATCTTTTGAAACCACGCTGGCATTAACAGCGGGTACCGCAAAAGTTGCCTTTATGGATGAGCCTGACAGAGAAGAATTACTCTTTTCTGCTAACTTTGCTTGTTCTCACTGTGGCTATAGCATGCAAGAATTAGAGCCACGATTATTCTCATTTAACAGCCCTGCTGGAGCTTGTAAAACCTGTGATGGCTTAGGTATAGAGCAATTTTTTGATATTAAACGCGTTATTACTAATAACAAATTAAGCCTATCTGGTGGTGCGATACGTGGTTGGGATAAACGTAATTTTTATTATTTTCAAATGCTACAGGCGTTATCTGACCACTATAAGTTTTCCTTAGACAAGCCTTTTAACCGCCTCAGCGATGAGGTCGTAAAAGTTGTGCTCTACGGTAGCGATAAGCAAGAAATTGAATTTAAGTACATGAACGATCGCGGTGACGTGGTGCTGCGCAAGCACCCATTTGAAGGCATTATTAATAATATGCAACGCCGCTATAAAGAAACTGAGTCAAATGCGGTACGTGACGAATTATCACAATATCTGAACAGTCAGCATTGCCCCGACTGTAATGGTAGTCGTTTACGTTTAGAAGCGCGTAACGTGTTTATTGATGATACACCATTATCCGTTGTCGCAGAATTTGCGATTAGCGATGCATTAGCTTTCTTTGAAGGCTTAACGTTAACGGGACAAAAAGGGCAAGTTGCTGAAAAAATTCTAAAAGAAATTAATGACCGCTTAGGCTTTTTAGTCAATGTTGGCTTGAACTATTTAAATTTATCTCGCGGCGCCAATACATTATCAGGCGGAGAAGCACAGCGTATTCGTTTGGCCAGTCAAATAGGTGCTGGTTTAGTTGGAGTTATGTACGTGTTAGATGAGCCTTCAATTGGCTTACATCAACGAGATAATGAACGTTTATTAAGTACACTTATTCATTTACGTGATTTAGGCAATACTGTCATTGTGGTTGAACATGATGAAGACGCCATTCGTGCCGCTGACTATGTCATAGACATAGGCCCCGGCGCTGGCGTTCATGGTGGTGAAATTATCGCCCAAGGTAGCATAGATGATATTTTAAATTGTAAAGACTCACTGACGGGTAAATATCTATCTGGCGTAGAAAAAATTGAAACCCCGAAAAAACGTCATCCCTTTGATAAGAAAAATGTTGTTAAATTAAAAGGTGCTAGCGGCAATAACTTAAAAAACGTTGATTTAGTCATTCCCAATGGTTTAATGACTTGTATTACCGGTGTTTCTGGTTCGGGTAAATCAACCTTAATCAACGATACCTTATACCGGCTAGCACATATTGAACTTAACGGAGCAACGCTTGACGAACCCTCTCCTTATAAAAGCATTGCTGGCTTACAACATTTAGACAAAGTTATTGATATTGACCAAAGCCCTATTGGTAGAACGCCACGATCAAACCCAGCCACTTACACGGGTATATTCACTGCTATTCGTGATATTTTTGCCGCAACTCAAGAGTCACGTTCACGTGGTTACAAACCTGGTCGCTTTAGCTTTAATGTCAAAGGGGGCCGATGTGAAGCTTGCCATGGTGACGGGTTAATTAAAGTAGAAATGCACTTTTTACCGGATGTTTATGTCCCTTGTGATGTATGTAAAAGTAAGCGTTACAACCGAGAAACCTTAGAAGTGCTATATAAAAGTAAAAATATTCATCAGGTATTGGATATGACTATTGAAGATGCGTTTGAATTTTTCAGCGCTATTCCTGCGATAAAGCGTAAGTTACAAACGCTGATGGATGTTGGCTTAACTTATATAAAACTGGGGCAATCAGCAACTACCCTCTCTGGTGGTGAAGCACAGCGAGTTAAGTTATCGAAAGAATTATCAAAACGAGATACCGGTAAAACCCTATATATTTTAGATGAGCCAACCACAGGTTTACATTTTCACGATATTAAACAGTTATTACAGGTTATTCACCGTTTACGTGATCATGGTAATACCATTGTGGTGATTGAACATAACTTAGATGTAATAAAAACAGCTGATTGGGTTATTGATCTTGGACCAGAAGGAGGCTTAGGTGGAGGTGAAATTTTAGTAACCGGTACTCCAGAGCAAGTTGCAAAGCATCCCACGTCGCACACAGCACGTTTTTTAAAAACCTTACTGGAAAACAATCCAATGTCGTAATAAAACTGTCACTCATACAGATCAACATCTACTTTTAAAGGAACAACCATTTATAAAAATATACGCCTTGAGCATGAAGCGATCAGTAGTGCTGAAACTCGCCTATTGAAGTCGCTTGGGCAGTAGTGGTTTGGTCTTGTAGATATATTAGCTAAAGGTCTAATTGTTCACTTTTGTCGACACTTTTATGATAGTGTATATAAAATACAACATATAAGAGGGCAGTTCATGAGCTTCAAAGAACAGCAAGTAAAAGCGAAGAATTCAGCAAAGTCATACTGGCTAGAGCAATCAGAACTTGTTTCTTGGTATAAAGTACCAAAAAAAATATTGTCGACAAATGAGGGTGAATGGACAGATTGGTTTGCTGATGGCGAACTCAATACTAGTTATTTAGCATTGGATTATCATGTTGAGCAAGGCCGCGGTGAGCAAATTGCTCTCATTTATGATTCGCCGGTGACAGGCTCAAAGGAAAAATTTACTTTTCTTGAGTTAACTGAGTTAGTCGCAAAGTTTGCTGATGTTTTGCAAAAACAGCAAGTCGTCAAAGGTGATCGTGTTCTTATTTATATGCCAATGATCCCGCAAGCAGTTATCGCTATGCTAGCTTGTGCTAGAATTGGCGCAGTTCACTCGGTGGTTTTTGGTGGGTTTGCTGCTAAAGAGCTTGCAATACGTATTGATGATGCCGAGCCTAAAGTTGTTGTTAGTGCCAGTTGTGGTATTGAAATTTCAAAAACCATTCCCTATAAACCTTTGTTAGATAATGCCATTGAACTTTCAAACCATAAACCAAGTAGTTGCATTGTGTATCAACGGGAACAATTAACGGCAGAGATGATTAGTGGCCGAGATTATAACTGGGAAACGCTAATGAGCAGTGCTAATGCCATCGCGGCTGTTAGCTTAAAAAGTACAGACCCCCTTTATATTTTATACACTTCAGGAACCACAGGAAAACCAAAAGGTGTCGTTAGAGATCACGGTGGCCATGCTGTTGCAATGCTCTATAGCATGAAGAATATTTACGGTATGAAAGCAGGCGATACTTTTTGGGCTGCTTCAGACGTAGGCTGGGTTGTTGGTCATTCTTTCATTGTGTATGGTCCACTATTGGCAGGTTGTAGCACTATAGTCTATGAAGGCAAACCAGTTAGAACGCCGGATGCTGGTGCTTTTTGGCGTGTTTGTGACGAATATAAAGTGAATGCATTGTTTAGTGCACCAACGGCATTTCGTGCTATCGCAAAAGAAGACCCTAATGCTGCTCTTATGGAAAGTTATGATTTATCGAATCTAAAACGATTATATCTTGCGGGTGAACGCTTAGATCCTGCTACATACCATTGGCTCAAAGACAAAACGCATATACCTGTTATTGATCACTGGTGGCAAACAGAAACTGGCTGGTCGATTGCAAGCACACCATTTGCTGACGGAAGCAGTGATGAATTAATGTTAACTAAAGCCGGTTCAGCAGGTTTTCCTGTTCCAGGTTATAATGTTGAAATTTTAGATGCTCAAGGCCAGGTTTTACCTGCTAATCAACAAGGTACTGTTGCAATAAAACTTCCCATGCCGCCGGGTTGCTTGACTACCATTTATAAAGATGAAGAACGCTTTAAGGCAAGCTACTTAACTGCTCACCCCGGTTATTATGTTACTGGTGATGGCGGGTATTTTGATGAGGACGGCTACTTATTTATTATGGGTCGTATGGACGATGTTATCAATGTTGCCGGTCATCGGTTATCAACAGGAGAAATGGAAGAATCAATTTCTGGCCATAATGCAGTAGCCGAATGTGCGGTAGTTGGTATTAACGATTCCATAAAGGGTCAAGTACCCTTTGGTTTAGTCGTAATCAAAAATGGTGTAACGTTGAGTGATGATGAACTAATTTCAGCCTTAAAAAATAAAGTCCGCAGTGATATTGGGGCTATTGCGTCATTAAAAGGTTTAATTATAGTTGAACGTTTACCTAAGACTCGTTCAGGTAAAATATTACGTAAAACGTTAAGGCAAATGATAGATGGTCAAGAAATAGAGATACCTTCGACTATTGATGATCCACAAGTTCTGGCTGAATTAACACCTAAACTAGTCAATATAACTAGCTAATATTAAGTCATAATTCAGATACCTTTGCTGCTAGTTAAAATTGTTTAGCTAGCAGCATGCTATTTAATGGAAATAAATTTAATATCCCTTTCCTATTGATGCACCTACAGATTTCTAAAATACGGCTTGAAAATAAAATCAATAAATTCTGTTATTACGTCAGCTTTTTATCCAAGGATTACTTGGTAGATTTTTCTGATTAATTAAATTTTCATCTGCAGTTTTACTTGAACTAGCAACTGCTTGATTAATCTCACTCATTTCAGCTTTAGTCAAATCTCGCCACTGTCCTGGCCTTAGTTGACCAAGCTCAACACTCATAATACGAGAACGTTTTAATTTTTTAACTTCATAATCTAAATATTCACACATACGGCGAATTTGTCGATTCAAGCCTTGCGTTAGAATAATAGTAAAAACAAAACGGCTCTCTACTCTAACAACACAAGGCTTAGTAATAGTACCTAGAATAGGTACGCCCCGAGACATTCGCTCAATAAACCGCTCACTAATCGGCTTATCTACGGTAACGATGTATTCTTTGTCATGAGCATTTTCAGCACGTAAAATTTTATTAACAATATCACCGTCACTGGTGAGAAAAATTAAGCCTTCAGACGGTTTGTCTAATCGACCAATAGGGAAAATACGGGTGCGGTGACCAATAGCATCAATGATATTACCCTTGACATGATTTTCAGTTGTGCAGGTAATACCAATGGGTTTGTTATAAGCAATATAAATACGATCTGATTTATTTTTGGCACTCGCGGCAATAGCGTTACCATCAACCTTTACCACATCACCTTGCTGAACTTTAGTACCTAACTCAGGTATTTCACCATTAATGGTAACGCGATTAGCCTCAATTAATTTGTCAGCACCACGACGCGAACAAAAACCTGATTCACTAATATATTTATTGAGGCGCTTTTCGTTGGTAGAATTTTTGTTGTCAGATTTATAGTTATTAAAATTAAAGGTCATTGTATTTATATGTCTTTGTATTTATATATCATTGTATTTATATAATGTGTCTATGCACATAGTTCAGGACAAACTCGTTACACCCATTGTAGGGGGTAATTTATTGCCCCTTGTCAGAATAAAGTAATTCTCTTATGGCTTCAGCTGTTTTAAGCGTACGTACTTCTTGAAACAGCTCATCCGCTTCAGTGTACTGTAACTTTAAATAGTTAAGCCATTGCTTTATTCGATTAGGGTAATATTTACTTTTATCGCCATAGGTTTCATATTCGGTATAGCTAAGCAGTAATGCTTGCACCTCATGCCAAGTGAGCGCCGATGCTGTTTGCTTAATAACCTGAGCTAAATTAGGTAACATTAAAGCACCTCTGCCAACCATAATATTGTTGCATTCAGAAATTTCTTGACATTTTTTTGCATCTTTTAAGGTGAAAATATCACCATTGGCGATGACCGGAATATTTATATTTTGTTTTATGTGAGCGATCCAGTGCCAGTGAGCGGGTGGTCTGTAACCTTCTAATTTAGTTCGCGCGTGAACGGTAAGTTCACTGGCGCCCGCCGATTCTATCGCTTGCGCGTTTTCTATTGCCAGCGTTTTATCTTCATAACCTAAGCGAATTTTGGCACTAATGATTGCATCATGAGGAACCGTAGCTTTGATCGCCGTAACAATACGATAAAGGTTTTCAGGGTCTTTCAGTAATACTGCACCGCCACAGTTTTTATTCACCATTTTGGCTGGACAGCCAAAATTAATATCAACACCATGAGAACCAAGCTCAAGCACCTTAGCGGCATTATCAGCCATGCACTGCGGATGCTGTCCAAGTAATTGTACTCGTACTGGCGTACCTGCTTCGGTGGTACATCCATAAGCGGTTGCTTTCATTAATTCAGGGCATGAACGATAATAAGCACGGTCAGATATTAATTTATCTACAACACGAACAAACTCAGTTACACAAAGATCATAACCACCAATCTTTGTTAGTAAATCTCGCATTGAATGATCCAGTACACCTTCCATCGGTGCCAATACAACTCTCATTTTTATAGCTCTCTTAACTTTTAATTTCTCGCGCAATCTTAATCACGCGCATTCTCGCGCAAATAATACATCTTCAAGTGGCATGGGTATATAACCAAGCAAGTAGGTCAGGGTAAATAAATGAATAATCTAATTGTTGTTTGGCTTTATCACCGCTGACAATGCGAGTAGTACCCAACACATTATTGGTACTAAATGTTGGTAATTCCAGTCCAAGTGATTTAGCCGCTACTTGGTAGTAGTCAGATTTTGTTACATGAGTGTCACTAACACCGTTAAAAATAGCATGTGGGAGTGTTGACGCTAATAAAGATAATATCAAACCCACTGCATCTTGTTGATGAATTAAGTTAACAGGTGCCATGGCATTTTTTAGCGTCTTTTTAAGTAATAAAAACTTACCTGGATGTCGTTCTGGCCCAACCAAACCTGCTAACCTGAGAACACTTCCTTGTCGGTGAAAATTTAATACCGTTTGTTCTGCAGTATTTAATATCTGAGCTTTTTTTACTGAACTAGATTCTGCTAAATTAAGATTGGTATTTTCATCCACTAAACCCGCTAAGCCCTGATAAATCGCAGTACTCGATATTAAAACAATACGCTGTACTATGTTGCGTTGTGTGGCCGCATCAACAAGTTGTGCAATTTTTTTCGCATAGTCAGTTCGACCTTGCTTAAACTGTGGGGTAATGGCAATAACTAAGCATTGCTGAGTAAAAACATCATGCTGACTGAGCTTTTTTAAATTTGATGGCAATAGTAATTTCTGTGCTTTTATTCCTAGCTTATGCAAGTGCTCAACGTTGCATTGTTGACTACTTGTCGCCAGTACCAAAGATTTCTGTTTTAATAAGCTAGCAGCTAAGGCCTTACCAAGCCAACCACAGCCAATAATACCAACCGAGAAAATATTAGCCTGTGTATTTTCATCACTAGGCATTTCTTGCAACGCTCATGTTGATAGTCCCTATGGTTAGCTCATAAGTTTCAACCGCTTTAACGAGCAGACCTACGCCAGACGGAAAGCTCACGTGTACTAATTTAAAGGCAAAATATTTTTTCATATTGATATTGTTTCTTATTATCTCAAGGTTTTCTTAGTGTTTTTCAATGAAGCTGATAATATTGCGTCAATTCATCAGCAGTTTTTAGGTAAACGTAAACTATTCATTGTTTACCCTTATCGTTAACTTTATCCATATTAGCTCAAATTAGTAGGCGTTTAAATAATTATGCAATTATCCAAACATATAGCGCAAGGACAATTACTGTATTTAAGTCAAGGAGAAGAGCGCTTATCGGTTAGCGAAAATAAATATTTTCGCTGGTTAGCGTTTAGTCATGTTAACGGTGAGCAGATTATTCAAAGTGTAATGCATAAACGTAAACCATGGCAATTAACACTACCACATCATACGGCATTGTTATTACCCCTCTTATTTTTCAAACCACAAAACGTTGTTGAACTGGGCTTGGGTGGTGGCAACCTTGACCGTTTTTTAGCCCATACTTGTCCTGATATATTGATAAAAAGTATTGAGTGTAATTCCATTGTCATCGAAAACTTTACTCGTTATTTTAACCCCGAAAAAGAGAAAATAGAGATCATTCATCGTAACAGTCATGACTGGTTAACACAGACAGGAAAAACACCACCCGATTGGCTAATTTGTGACATATACCAACATAAAGAACAAAATTTTGATGAGACAATTAAACAGCTTGAGCATTTGCTCATTAACATTGATAGCAATGGTTGTCTTTCTATAAATTTACCCGACGCGACAGACAATGAAGTGAACTTATGTTTAACCGTGTTGCAACAGTTATCTAGCGAACATAATATTATTTATTTTCATATTCCAAACTACCTCAACATAGTTATTCATTTAATACCTAAACATTGGCAAACATTTAAATTATTAAAACGAAACAAGAGTAGCCATTTACCCCGCCGACTCTTTTTACAATGGCGAAAATTTTGGCAAGAAGGTAAAGAAATAAGCCAACAAGTTAACTTTTAGATAGTTAAGGTGAAAGTTACCGGACCATCATTTACCAATCTTACTTTCATATCGGCAGCAAACTCACCCGTTGGGACTTTAAAACCTTGTTCTCGTAATTGCTGACAAAAATAGTCATACAACTTTTTGCTAAAATCAGGTTTGGCTGCGGTGGTAAAGCTGGGGCGTAAACCGCTATTAGTGTCTGCCGCAAGTGTAAATTGTGATATGACTAAAATATCACCGTTAACTTGTTTTACATTCAAGTTCATCTTGTCATTATCATCATTGAACAGCCGATAACTAGCAACTCTTTGAGCAAGGCGTTTTGCTTTAGCTTCAGTATCTGCTGGCTGTACAGCTAAAAATACTAATAACCCTTTCTCTATTTCACCAATTACTTGGTTATTAACAGTAACACTTGCGCTACTTACTCGTTGTAGTAACGTTATCATTTACTTATCCCTTTTGAATCTAACTCATATTCTTGTAAAGACACGGTAATTAAAGCGCCACCTAAAACAATAAGCCAGGATAAATAAACCCATAAAAATAAAATTGGTATAATGGCCAAAGCACCATAAATTGCTTGGTAAGAAGGAAATTCTGTTAAATAAATGGCAAAAATTTTCTTCGTAAATTCAAAACAAAGCGCTGCAGCAAAAGCACCTGATAATGCATACTTAAACGGCACTGTAGTATTAGGCACTAGCATATACAACAACATAAAAGCTGCCAAAGAAGACAACAAGGGTAACAGCCTAAAAAACAAGTTGGTTATACCAAAACTATCATTAATACCTAATGAAACTAGAGAAACAATGTAGGAGGTAATAGCGATGCTTGCCCCGACAAGAAGCGGCCCTAAGGTCAGTATCATCCAATACATTGAAAAAGACGTGATAACTCTTCGTTTTTTAGTCACTTGCCAAATATTATTAAATGTTTTATCGATAACCGAAATAAGTAATAAAGCGGCAATAAATAGAAAGGAAATAGCAACTGCTGACATCTTTGAAGCATTATCAACAAATGAAGTTAAATACTGTTGCACCATATCACTGGCTGTTGGGACAAAATTATCATAAACAAATTGCTCAACACTATGATGAATTTCAGTAAAAATGGGGAAAGCAGTCGCAACAGATAGGGCGACAACCATAAGAGGCACTAGTGACATTAAGCTAACGTATGATAGATAGCCAGCAACTACTTGTAATTGTTCTTGCTTAACGCGCCTTAGAAGGTATTGAAAAAATGCCAGATAATGACGCCAAGGTATTGAATGCGATAAACCTTTTAGTAAACTCATAATTGCTAACAATTAACTTAATTTTTAGGAAGTAATATTATACTACGTGCCTGTACACTTAGCTCAGAAAACTTGTTATACCCGTTGTCGGACATAAACCCGACCGGCATCATCTACTTAGTCATGTTATATTATTTTATGATAGTTGGTAGTTGGTCGATAGATGTTAAAAGTTTACTAGTCGATTGGATTTTTTAGGAGATATAATAGTGGGTCAAGGTTCAACAGGTAATGTCATTGCTGCAATTTGTAATGTTTTTTTTCCGGGTTTAGGGCAACTTGTTCAAGGGCGAATATTCCCCGCAATTATAATTGCCATCGTCTGTGTTGTTGGGTATGCATTGTCGTGGCTAATAGTACCAGCCGTAATCGCGGGAATATGTCACCTATTTTCAATAATAGATGCAGCAACTTATAAGGGTTTATAATTCACGCTGAAACGAGTATGTTGAAGTGGTTTTGGTATAAATAGATTACTTGGGTTATTCTCAAATAATTTTTTATCGTTGTTGCAGTTATTTGCAGTTATTAATAATGGAATAACGGGCAATAAAAAAGCCGTCTAAGTATACAACAGATATACATTAGGCGGCTTATTAAAACGTGCTAGCAGGTTTTTCTACGACTTAGCAGGTCTACTTTCACGTTTACGTTCATTCTCTTTTAAGAGTTTTTTACGTATACGAATGCTGTCTGGAGTTACTTCTACTAGCTCATCGTTATCAATAAACTCTAAGGCTTGCTCTAGTGACATAACAATAGGCGGTGTTAGCGTTTGCGCTTCATCAGTACCTGATGAACGAACGTTAGTTAACTGCTTACCTTTAAGGGCATTTACGGTTAAATCGTTATCGCGACTATGAATACCAATAACTTGACCTTCATAAATTTCAACACCGTGTCCAATCAACATGCGACCACGAGATTGTAAGTTGAAGATAGCGTTAGTTAATGCTTTACCTGTTGCGTTACCGATCATTACACCATTTTTACGTTGGCCGATTTCACCACCCTTGTGAGGTCCGTATTCAAAGAATGTATGATAAATTAATCCAGAGCCCGAGGTTAACGTCATAAATTCAGTTTGAAAGCCAATCAAACCACGACTTGGCATAATAAAGTCCATACGAATACGGCCCGTTCCATCGGGTGCCATATCAGTCAGCTCTGCTTTACGAACACCCATTTTTTCCATTGTAGCGCCTTGATGCTGTTCTTCAACATCAATTGTTACAGTTTCATAAGGTTCCTGTAGCTCACCACCAACTATACGGGTAATTACTTCTGGACGTGAAACTGCTAACTCATAACCTTCACGTCGCATGTTTTCAATTAAAATACCAAGATGCAATTCACCACGACCAGATACTTTAAACTTATCAGGATCATCGAGTTGCTCTACACGTAAAGCAACGTTATGAATTAATTCTTTGTCTAAACGATCTTTGATATTACGTGAAGTAACGTATTTACCTTCTTGACCACAAAATGGTGAAGTGTTTACTTGGAAAGTCATGTTGATGGTAGGTTCATCGATTGATAATGCCGGTAAACCTTCAACTTCTGTAGGACAACAGATAGTATCAGAAATTTTCAATTCACCTAAACCGGTAATTGCGATGATATCACCAGCAAACCCCTCGCTAATTTCAAGGCGTTCTAAACCTAGGTAACCAAAAACTTTACCTACTTTACCGTTATGTATACCACCGTTAGCTAATTGCACAGTAACTTGCTGATTTGGTTTAACACTACCACGCATAATACGACCAACACCAATTACACCTAAATAAGAACTGTAATCAAGTTGTGAGATTTGCATTTGGAATGGACCATCAAGATCTGCAACAGGTGAAGGCACTTCTTTAATAATAGTATCAAATAAAGGCGTCATGTCTGTGCCAATTTCGCCTTCTTCAAGCGAAGACCAACCATTGATAGCAGAAGCGTAAACAACTTTAAAGTCAAGCTGTTCATCTGTCGCGCCAAGATTGTCAAACAATTCGAAAACTTGGTCCATAACCCAATCAGGGCGAGAACCAGGCTTATCAACTTTATTAATAACAAGAATTGGCTTTAAGCCTTGTGCAAAGGCTTTTTGCGTTACAAAACGCGTTTGTGGCATTGGTCCTTCTTGCGCATCAACAATTAATAGTACAGAGTCAACCATTGACATAACACGCTCTACTTCACCACCAAAATCAGCATGACCAGGAGTATCTACAATATTTACACGGTAGCCATTCCAGTTAACAGCGGTATTTTTCGCTAGAATTGTGATACCACGTTCTTTTTCGATATCATTGGAGTCCATTGTACGTTCTTCTAAACCGCCTCTCGCGTCTAGCGTACCTGACTGTTCTAATAATTTATCAACTAAAGTGGTTTTTCCGTGGTCAACGTGAGCAATAATTGCCACATTTCTTAATTTATCTAACACAGGCTTTACTCGCTGTTACTATTTATTATCGTTTATTAGCACTTCAAGGCCATTTCAAGACTACTTTAAGCTGATTAACGAATTGGGCTATAATTTGGCGCGTATTGTACAGCTATTTTGTTTGAAAAGAAATCAATAAGAAAATTTCCTTTTGTTATTTATACGGTATGTCTACTTTACTTGTGCTTTATGTAAAGTGACTGTAAGTGAGTTACTTGTTAAATAATTTAATTACCCATAAAAATGACTGCACCGCGCTAGTGCGTAAGGGGGATATATTGGTGCGAATTGATCTTGATGATTAGTACAATAAAAGTAATATCAATAACTTACCTATTGGCACAGTTTTAGCTTATCTAACGATAATTATAAATAAGGTGAACAAAGTATCATACAATTAAGATAGCTTAGTTAGTATTTTGTTCATGACTATATTAAAAATGCCTGTTAGTATTTAATCACTTACATATTTTACTAAAAATTTAGAATTAACCACACTGGAGAGACAAAATGTCACAAGCAGTATTCGATTTAATTAAAGAGCACGATGTCAAATTTATTGACCTTCGTTTTACTGATTCAAAAGGTAAAGAGCAACACATTTCAATTCCTCATCACCAAGTGACTGAAGATTTTTTTGAAGAAGGTAAAATGTTTGATGGTTCTTCAATTGAAGGCTGGAAAGGCATTGATGAATCGGACATGGTTATGATGCCTGATGCATCTACTGCTGTGTTAGACCCGTTCACTGACGCCTCAACTTTAAACATCCGTTGTGATATTGTTGAACCTTCTACTATGCAAGGTTACAGCCGTGATCCTCGCTCTGTTGCAAACCGCGCTGAAGAATATTTACGTAGTACGGGTATCGCTGATACGGTATTAATTGGTCCTGAACCAGAATTTTTCGTATTTGATGATGTTCGTTTTCATACCGATATGAGCGGTTCTTTCTTCAAAGTTGATGATAAAGAAGCTGTTTGGAACTCAGGTACTGAGTATGAAGAAGGAAACATGGGACATCGTCCTGGTGTTAAAGGGGGTTATTTCCCAACTGCACCGGTAGATTCATCACAAGATCTTCGTTCAGCTATGTGTTTAGTAATGGAAGATATGGGTTTAGTCGTTGAAGCCCATCACCATGAAGTTGCTACAGCGGGTCAAAACGAAATTGCTTGTCGCTTTAATACTATGGTTAAAAAAGCTGATGAAGTACAAATTTACAAATACGTTGTTCATAATATAGCTCATGCTTATGGTAAAACAGCAACTTTCATGCCTAAGCCTATCGTTGGTGACAACGGTACAGGTATGCACGTTCACCAATCACTTGCTAAAGATGGCGTGAACTTGTTCGCTGGTGACAAGTATGGCGGGTTGTCTGAAATGGCTCTTTACTATATCGGTGGTATTATCAAGCATGCTAAAGCTTTAAACGCTTTTACTAATGCCTCAACTAACTCATACAAGCGCCTTGTTCCTGGTTTTGAAGCACCGGTAATGCTTGCATACTCTGCACGTAACCGTTCAGCATCTATTCGTATTCCAATTGTACCAACGCCTAAAGCAATGCGTATTGAGGTTCGTTTCCCTGATCCAACAATGAATCCTTACTTAGGCTTTACTGCTATGTTAATGGCCGGCCTTGACGGTATTAAAAACAAAATTCATCCTGGTGAAGCGATGGATAAAGATTTATACGACTTGCCTGCTGAAGAAGCTGCTGAAATTCCACAAGTTTGTGCTTCATTAGAAGAGGCATTGAATTGTTTAGAAGCTGACAATGACTTCTTAACAGCTGGTGGCGTTATGGATTTAGATATGATCAATGCTTATATTGGCCTTAAGCGTCAAGAAGTTGAATTATTAAACTCCTCTACTCACCCTGTAGAGTATGCTATGTACTACAGCGTTTAAGCGCTTTAATACAATCTATTAAAAAAGCTCACTTAGGTGAGCTTTTTTATTTAAAAATTTAAATAAATAAATTTTTAACGATAGGTGGTAAATCTTAACTTTTTTGTATAAATTAGAGGTATCTATCTTGATTATTTTATTGTGCATGAATATATCTTATGGAACTAGATATATTTAATTTAACTATGATTAAAATTTTACTTCTTGCCTTACTGACTCTATCAATAGCAGCACCTGTTTACAGTGGCTCTGCTAAAATTTATGTATGGCGTAATGAAAAAGGCGTATTAGTTTACTCTGACACACCTAGGCCAGGTGCTGAAGAAGTAAAAACTAAAAAAGGGAATGTCATCAAGCGGTTTACCAATATTGAAACTCAAACGTTAGATATTGAAACTAAAAAAATTGCAGAAGAATATTTAGTCATCATTAATCACCCAAAAGATAACTCAACCATTCGGGATAACACCGGCTCTGTTTATATTAGCGGTAGTATAAAACCAATATTTAAACGTGGCCTCAAGATTCAATTAATCGTTGACGAAAAACCTTATTTAAAGCCTCAAACGCACACCATGTTTTCATTACGTAATATAGACCGAGGCGAACACAAAATAAAAATGAAATTGCTTAATGAAAAAGGCAAGGTTATTGCATTATCTAAAGCTATAACGTTTTATATGCACCGAACTTCGGTAAATTAGCCCAAATTAGCGGCATAAATCGCTGCAAATAAAACTTTTCTAGAATACACTAAAAATCACGCACTAATTCAGTGCAGCCTTGGTGTATATATGAGACATTATATTGCATCAAAGAAAAGAAATTCAACAGTTCAAGTTTCAGTACCAGCAATCATTAGCTAATCAGCTAGTCACCGCTGTAATTATCCTCGATCAAAACCTAATAATTCGTTATGTCAACCCGGCTGCCGAAGCTTTACTCATCAAAAGTTTGTACAAACTTTATGGCGCCTCATTTGAATTGATTTTTACTAATACCTCAATTAATAAATATCGCCTAGAGCAACTACTTGCTACAGAACAAGAGTTTACCGACAGCGATATTTTTATACAATTTGGTAAAAATCACCGATTTAATGCTGAAATAACCGCTTCAGCAGTTGAATTCGATAGAGTTCCGCATGTGCTATTAGAATTTAAACAAATAGATCAACAAAAGAAAATTAGCCTAGAAGTTTTTCAACAACAACAGTGGATTTCAGCCCGTGATTTAATTAAAGGGTTAGCACACGAAATAAAAAACCCTCTAGGAGGTCTACGCGGTGCTGCACAATTACTGAGTAAAGAACTAACCGCTGATCAACAAGAATATACCGACATGATCATTGAACAAGCTGACCGGTTAACTAATTTGGTAGATCGTTTACTCGGTCCGAATCAATTACCGCAAATTCAACGTCACAATATTCACTCTGTGTTAGAAAAAGTATATCAAGTAATCAGCTATTCAAGTGAGCAACAGATTATAATAAAGCGTGATTATGACCCTTCTATTCCTGTTATTGAATGTGATCAGGAGAAAATACAACAAGCAGTATTAAACATTGTTAACAATGCCATTCAAGCAATAGACCAACATCATAATATTACACTGCGTACCCGTATTGCTAGCAATAAAACGCTCAATGGTAAACTTATAAAACTCGCGGTAAAAATTAGTATTATTGATGACGGTCCAGGTATTCCTACTAAAATTCAAGACACACTTTTTTATCCTATGGTATCTGGGCGTTCGAACGGGACAGGGCTTGGTTTATCTATAGCACAAACACTGATAAAACAGCACCATGGTAAGCTATATTGTCATAGTAGACCTGGGCATACAGAGTTTGTAATTCTGTTACCTTTAACGCAAGAAGTATTAACATCAGCCCATTAATATCTTAGCTAAACAATGCCTTTAAACACTACCTTAACTATACAATTTTAACTAAACAGAACATACCAGAGAGAAAAGAAAATGATAACCGAGCAAGTATGGATAGTTGATGACGACAGCTCAATCCGGTGGGTTTTAGAAAAAGCCTTTGCAATCGCTAATATTAGCACCGCCTCATTTGAAAGTGCTAAGAACTTGTTAGTTGCCTTAGATCATGACCAACCCGAAGTTATTATATCTGATATTCGCATGCCAGATATCGATGGAATGACTTTACTTAATTCAATTAGTGAAGATCATCCCAATATTCCGGTAATTATCATGACGGCTCACTCAGATCTAGAGAGTGCCGTTAATGCCTATCAAGGTGGAGCTTTTGAGTATTTACCCAAGCCGTTTGACATGGATGAAGCCGTAACATTAACTAAACGAGCGCTTAGCCATGCACGTGAGCAAAATGTAAATAGACAACAAAAAGACAGTGCACCACTTGCTGCGGGTTTAATTGGTGAAGCGCCAGCAATGCAAGAAGTTTTTCGCGCAATAGGGCGGTTATCTCGCTCTAGCATTAGTGTTTTAATTAATGGTGAATCAGGTACCGGTAAAGAGTTAGTTGCCCATGCCTTACATTCTCATAGCCCAAGAACAAAAGCGCCTTTTATACCACTTAACATGGCTGCAATACCTAAAGACTTAATAGAGTCTGAATTATTTGGCCATGAAAAAGGGGCATTTACCGGTGCGAATGCTATTCGTCAAGGGCGCTTTGAGCAAGCCCACGGGGGGACATTATTTCTCGATGAAATAGGCGATATGCCGTTAGAAATTCAAACTCGCCTGCTCCGTGTTTTATCAGACGGTCAGTTCTACCGTGTAGGTGGACATTCGCCGGTGCAAGTGGATGTACGTATAATTGCAGCTACCCATCAGAATCTAGAAGCACGTGTAAATAATGGTGAATTTCGCGAAGACTTATTTCATCGTCTAAATGTCATTCGTATTCACTTACCTAGTTTGCGTGAACGAAAAGAAGATATAGCAAAATTAAGTCAGCATTTTTTAAAGCAAGCGGCCAATGAACTGAGCGTTGAGCCCAAATCTATAAGTAAAAAAGCCGCCGCTTTCCTACAAAACTGTCAGTGGCCAGGTAATGTAAGGCAGCTTGAAAATATATGTCGCTTTTTAACCGTTATGGCTAGTGGACAAGAAATATTACTGGAAGACTTACCGAGTGAACTAACCGAAAGAACCATACAAAACAGTCCTCAATCCTTATCTTGGCAAGTGGCACTAAGTGATTGGATGGATCAGGAATTAGCTCAAGGGCGAAGTGCAATTTTAGACACTGCGCAACCAGAATTTGAAAAGATAATGTTAGAGCGAGCGCTATTATTCACCCAAGGACACAAACAAGATGCAGCGAAAAAACTAGGTTGGGGAAGAAATACGTTAACAAGAAAGTTGAAGGAGTTAAATATTTAGAAATGGCCCACCCGACAGGAGTCGAACCTGTGACCTATGCCTCCGGAGGGCATCGCTCTATCCAGCTGAGCTACGGGTGGAAATTAAGTGGTGGCATTCTACAAAAAGCACGGTTCTAATGCTAGTAATTAATTTTTCTATTAATCAAAAAAATAGCATTTATACCAATCGCATTAAGTATGTGGTCATTTCTACGGGTTAAAATAATTAACAAGAAAATGGAAGCTGACCTGTATTAAAAGCAGCAATATCTACACCAAAGTTGACGTAGTGCCTACCTTCTATATTCCATATTGCTGAATTTTCTGCACGTTCTACATAGACACGTTAATTTAGATGAATAATCTCAATCACCTCCTTTGCCTTAAGCGCACAATAATAATGTACTTTATTGTGAAAACTGCTTAAAGTAGAAGCATTATTGAATGTTTTATTAATTATATTGTGATGAAAAAGTTGTGATGAAAAAACGATTGTCTTCTATTTTACTAACTATATTTGTTAAGTTCTTCAGGCTTAAACTTAATAGCATTCTTTTACTTTTTAGTATCAGCGCATTTACGCAGAGCATGCCTAGTGAAAGCTATCAAGTGACACAAATTAATGCTGAACCCTTTATTCAAGTGATTAAACGAACAGGTAAAGTGAACTTTAGGCATACCGTCAATTTATCGTTTAAAACGGCAGGCTTTTTAACGCAAATAAACGTTGATGAAGGAGACACATTTGAGGCTAACCAGCTATTATTGGCATTAGATACGTCAGAATTAACAGCGGACAAAAATGCGACCTATGCTCGCTTATTGCAGGCTAAGCGCAACGTCAATCGAATCCAAACATTACTAGCAAAAAAATTAAGCTCACAACGAGAACTTGATGATGCGCTTACAGCGATTGAAACAACTAGAGCAGCTTATTTTGTTGCTGCATATAATTTAGAAAAAGCGCAGGTATTTGCGCCTTTTTCTGGCATAGTTGTTCAACGTAATACTGAATTGGGTGAATTACAATCGCCCGGTAAAACTGCTCTACAAGTTGCCGCGTTAGAACATAATTTAATAGTGAGTGTCGCGCTAACCAGTGAAGAAATAGGCTTTGTTAGATTAAAGCAAAAAGTCAAAGTGCATATAGCACGCTTTGGCTTAATTGAAGGCGTGATAAGTAAAATTCCAGCCATATCGAATAGCGGCAGTCACTTGTTTAC
>Ga0105358_10000285_pt1 | contig 24160 bp, 20 predicted proteins | sample GOMGulsemesocosm_5_FD_83509 | JGI IMG/M metagenome (GOLD analysis project Ga0105358, IMG submission 83509) | Methane-oxidizing microbial communities from mesocosms in the Gulf of Mexico - GOM15C Gulf of Mexico | ecosystem: Environmental > Aquatic > Marine > Cold seeps | place: Gulf of Mexico... | reverse complement strand
CCCCAGCTTTCCAGATCACTTTGGTATTTATCTAGATTACTTTGGCTTAAGGTACTATTGCCTAAATAAATTTCAGCTTGACTACCGTGTGAGAGAATATGAATATCTTTTATATTTGAATACTGGGTTAACGTTTCGGTGATTTGTTCAACACCATCTTGAGCGAGGTCTAAAATGACTATTTTGGTTCCAGCCCTAACCCCATCAATTAGTGTTCTATAACCATCTACCTTAGTATCAACAAATAATATAGATTGTTCCATTTCATGGTTCATCGTCATAATCTCTGGGTGATGTTGCTGGACTAGCATTATTTATTTTTTATGTTCTTTGTTTAGCCGCAAAAAACATATGATGCCTAAAAAAGCTACAAATTCTAACCGTTTAGCTGTTGTACAGTCAACTAACCTGCATTCACACCACCAGTGATAATTAGGTATGATATATGTAAATCGTACATCTGATTAATAGTGTCTGAATCCGTGGTTATAAATTCATAGAAGACTCATAAAAGCCACGTACTGTAAGCGCTTTCGCGGTAAAATACCCCCTGATTTTTATTCCCCAAGTTAATGATATTTTGATGCACACAATCAAAACAGAGATCTTATCGCCTCACAATGGATAAGCGCTAGTAGTCTATTACGACAACTTTAGGCAAACCTCTTGTACTATTTGTAATAGTTACGGTATCTACATTATTCTGAAAACAACATCAGCGCTAAAATATTTTTATTGGTAATAGGATATTAGTTGTGCCGGGGATTTATTAGCTTCTATTGCCATTTTCTCGTTTAGCAGGAATATTAACGGGCTTCTACTATCAGGGAGTCTAGTACTTATTAGTTTGATTACTCTCTGTTCTGATTTTCTGGATTATAGCTACGGCTGGCTAATCAGGTGCGGCTTTATCACTGCCCGTGGTGGCAGACTTCATTAAGTCGGCACTCTTGGTCGCTCTTGATGTTTGGGCAATGATATTGGCGCGCTGAAGGCAGCCATAATTAAACGGCTATCCGAAGTCGGTATACAAAGAATTAAGCTGACGGAAAAGTCCTTTTATCATTTGTGATGAAAGCATTTGGGAGCGTTACCCAACCCACTGAGAAAACTTTGCAACGTTGTCTACACAACCTAGAATACTATTCAGAAAGTCACTTGCGGAAATTAAGAGGGTGATCTAGTAACCTTTTTTATGCTTTTTAGAAGCATTCTGGGTGCTGTTTATTAACTTTCCTAAGGCTTTGCCTTTAGATCGTTTCTCTGCCAATGTTGCACCATTTAATGCCTGCTCTCGCATCAATTTTTGATAACTATGTAAACGCCTTTGCGCTAGCGAGCCATTTTTTATGGCACCTTGTATAGCGCACCCAGGCTCCGAATCATGTGAGCAGTCAAAGAAACGGCACTGTTGTGCAAGCTCTGTTATCTCACTAAATGCCTCACTGACACCTTGTTCACAACTAGCTAGCTGCAGTTCACGCATTCCGGGAGTATCCATTAGAATTCCACCATTAGGCATTACTATTAGAGCTCTATGGGTCGTTGTGTGCCTTCCTTTGCTGTCATTTTCTCTTATCCATGCTGTCTTCTGGGAATCAAAGCCTAACAGAGCGTTGACTAGTGTGGATTTACCTACACCTGATGATCCTATGAATGCGATTGTTTTTCCATTGCTGCAATGGTTTCCAACGTGCTGAATACTCTGTTCTTCCAACGCATTAAGAGAGTGTACGACCAACATAGAATCAAGTTCTTGAACTTGGTGTCGCTTAATATTTGCGTCTGTACATAGGTCTGCTTTAGTCAATAAAATAACAGGTTCTACCATTGCTTCTCGTGCAATGGTTAAATACCGCTCTATTCTGCTAAGACTAAAATCATGGTTGAGTGAACACACGATCATGACTGTATCAATATTTGCAGCGATTAACTGAGTCGTAACCTTTGTTCCCGGTGCTTTTCTTTCGAATAGAGATTGACGCTCAAGGCTTCTACACAACCTTAGTGCCTCATCAAATAGAATCCAGTCACCAACACAAATTTTTTCATCGTAAGAGATCGGCGTTAAGTTTTGCTGACCTTGCTCCGACATAACCACAATACGGTCACGATGTTGCTCAATAACCCGACCGATAGTTAAATCAGTTATCTCATCTAGGCTAAGCTGTTGCTGAAAAAAAGGTTTCCATCCAAGTTGCTGAAGTTTCGTGGTTAGACTGCTCATACTATGCTCTTACATTTAATGGTTTAGCCTATAGTAAATATACCTTTTTGGTGATGATTGAACATTTCCGACAAAGTCACTTAGAGCAAGAGTTTACTACGCCCTATGCATCTATAGTGACCCTTCCTTTCTTTTTCATTGATTTTAGGGAGCATACCCAATTGGTATTTTAAATGAGGTCACTGATCAAATACAGACTTAGCAAAACATCTCCTTTTGGCTGGTTTCAGCCATAGGTTCTAATAATCCAAAGAGACTGGGTATGACACATACCTGCCGTTTTAACGGGCTTGGTGCTAGGTACTTTCAGCACCAAATATGCGTCTAGAAAACTAAAGGCTTGCCACAACTGACATGATCCCTATATTTCTGTGGCCAAATTCACCCCACCACTACATTTTAATGTTGACTGAGGGTTAATAGTTGTATTATATTTCATCAACTGAAATAAATATCGTTAAGTGATATTTATACACCTAGTTGATTCAAACATTGAAAACGAATTATGGATGGCAACCCAATGAGGGCCGAGTAATACAAAGCCAAGAGTTAGGTAAGCAAATGAGCGCAGAATATGTGAAGCGTGATAGTTATTCATACATCTCCAAGTTCGCTTTTAATTTTGGTACTAAATTTGAATTGATTTGGAACAAAAGTTTATGACAGCCACTGATGTGATTTTTAACACTAATAAGTCATAGAAAAATTTTCATCCATTTGCTCTGTGCTCAGTGAATATCTCATTTCAGCTTTAGTCCAGCAGGAAACAACAACGTCATTGAAGCACGTTAATCTAGCGTATTCAGATAAATGAATTTTTAAATCATACAGTTGATACAAACAATTAATCTTAATTAGGAAAGAATATGAAAGCAGTAATAGTGAGTGGACCTGGTGCAGATAAAATGGCACTGCAAGAATTTCAAGATCCCACAATTGGATCTCCCAAACAAATATTGATACGCACACATGCTGCGGGCATCAACCCGGTAGATCACAAAGCGCGAGATGCCGGTGGTTTTTTCCCAGATGCAGTTCCATTTGTACTAGGGTGTGATGGTGCTGGCGTTGTGGAAGCTATTGGTGCAGAAGTAGACAGATTTAAGGTGGGAGATGAGGTCTATTTTATGAATGGAGGTTGTGGCGGAGATGACCAGGGTACCTATGCGGAGTTATCTGTATTAGATCAGGACTATGTCGCATTAAAACCAAAGTCGTTGTCCATGATTGAAGCTGCAACAGTCCCTTTAGTTTGGATGACCGCATGGGAATCACTTGTGGATCGCTGTCATTTAAAGTCAGGGCAAACTGTATTAGTGCACGCCGGTGCTGGCGGCGTTGGCTACATTGCCATTCAAATAGCGAAACACTTAGGCGCCACTGTATTCACAACTATCAGTTCTGATGAAAAAGCCGAGTTTGCTAAATCTATAGGTGCTGACTTCTGCATTAACTATAAAACTTCTAATGTGGCGAAAGAGGTGTTACGTCTTACAGATGGACTTGGCGTCGATGTTGTTTTTGATACTGTGGGTGAAGACATTATTGGAAAATCAATTCCGGCCACAAAAGTTTATGGGCATTTAGTAACGCTAGAGGAAATTCAATGTACGCCTGAAGATATTGGTTTATTGAAACTCAGAAACTTATCATTGAGTTACGAACTGATGTTGACTCCAATGTTTTTAAAAATGCATGATGCTCGAAAAAATCAAACCCAAATGCTTGAAAATGCTGCTTCTCTCATTGATTCTGGAAAAATCACAATAAAGTTAAGTAAATCCTTTGGAATAGAAGAAGTCCATGAAGCTCATCAACTGATCAAAGAAGGCCATGCTCAAGGAAAAATTGCCCTCAAGATTAGCTAGGCATCCTATTTGTTTTAAAAGTGGCGAGTCCATTTATAAAAGTGCCATTTAGTGTTGAGTTCTTGCCAATCAAATGGCGCACTTCGGTGCGCTTCTTTTACTGTGTCCATGTGACAATTTCCTGTGCATATACTTGGGCTTGAGCCAACCTGATACTCCTTTAGCGACTGAGAGAAAATAACATGAATAATAAAGAGCTACGCCTAATAGTTGGCCTGACGATAACTGAAGGCCAATTAGAGTTATTCAAAACTAGAGTACTAGCATTAATCGAGAAAGTTGAAACTACCGAGCCAACTACAATTTCTTATGAGTGGTTTATTAATGACGCCGAAAACAAATGTTATGTTTGCGAATCATTTTCAAGCTCAGAGGCGTTGTTGTTGCATTCACAAAATTCAGGTTCAGCATTAGGACCAGTACTTGAACTTGCCCCTATAACCGAGATGATCGTATTCGGTAACCCAAATAAAGAAGTTGTCGCGGCTTTATCGGAACATGGTGCACAATTCCTGGCTTTTGAAGCCGGTTTTTCAAGATAGCTCAGCCGAACCAGCGATCTTATTAAACGAACGAGAATTAAAGGGGAACATAATGGCTGATTTAGATGATTTAAGAGATGGAAGTGATTTTGGGTTGGACAAAGCTGTTGAGCTGAGCGGCTACTTTATGAAGGGCAGCAATAATAACAGCTGGGGATTCAAAGACCGCATGTCGCGCATTTTCCGCCCGGACACAGGGAAAAGTGTGATGCTTGCCTTCGATCATGGATTTATTATGGGACCGACCTCGGGCGTAGAGAGGATCGACCTTAGCATTCTACCTTTGGCACCCTATGCGGACTGCCTAATGGCATCGCGAGGCGTTATTAAATCTTGCATCCCGCCGACTTTCAATAAACCAATCTGCCTCCGTTCTGATGCAGGGACTTCCATTTTGACGGAGTTGAATCACAACGTGACAATGGATGTACAAAACGCGGTTGCGCTCAATGCATCGGCGATGGCGGTTATGCTGGCGATCGGTGATCCCTCAACAGAAGCCAAAACCGTCGCGAATCTCTATAAGCTCGTCGATCAGGCCGAAAAGTTCGGTATGCCAGTGATGGCTGTGACAGCTGTTGGTAAAGATATGGCGCGCGATGCTCGTTACTTCGGACTCGCTTCACGTATCTGTGCTGAAAACGGCGCGAGTATTGTAAAAACCTACTACACCGAAGGTTTTGAAAATGTAGTGGCCTGCTGTCCGGTTCCGATCGTAATTGCCGGCGGCAAAAAGCTAGCTGAACTTGAAGCACTGGAACTGTGCTACAGAGCCATTCAATGCGGTGCGGCTGGGGTGGATATGGGACGCAACGTATTTCAGTCAGAAAATCCGGTGGCCATGATTCAAGCAGTCGGAGGTGTGGTACATGACGGCCTCTCTCCTGAAGAGGGATTTGAGAAGTTCAACGACCTAAAAAATACTGTTAAACTGGCCCCTTAAGCTGACGAGCTGGCACGGCGGTCTGGACTTCTCAGCACTCACTAGACAGTTTGTTGTTTATAAAAATACACTTCCTCAAATTTAGCAGGCGGTAAACCACCTGTATGTGAGTGTCGTTTTTTCGGATTGTAGAACATTTCTATAAAATTAAATATCTCTGCTTTCGCCTCATAAAGAGTCGAGTAGATCTTCTGCTTAACGATCCGCTTTAAATTGTAGCAAAGAAGCTTTCAGCCACCGCATTATCATGATAGTTTCCCCGTCGGCTCATAGACGGTATCAAATTGTGCTCTTCTACAAAGGCTAGATAATTGCCGCTACCATACTGACTACCTTGATCGGTGTGCACTAGTACCTATAATTTAGACTGGCGTTGATAAACAGCCATCAATAATGCATTAGTCACTATATACTTAGCTATATTTTTATCCATAGACCAACCGACAATACGGCCAGAGAATAAATCCATTACGGTCGCTAAATACAAAAACCTATATATCAGTCAAAAGGCCCAGACCAATGGCTGCCACCAAATCACAAATATCGTTGCGAGTATATCTCAATATTCAATAACATAGTGAAGCAATGCGGCTTACAGCATGTGCCATGTGAAAAACGCACTATTCATAAAATGCTAAAAAGCTGCGCTTCGTCTTGGAGGTTATGGTAGCGCCCATACCGCAACTCCGCTACTGCTATCTCAGAAAGACAACCATCAACTGAATCGTGAACCAATTTTTCGACATACCTACCACCCTTCATTGACGTACACACATTAAGCGTGAGCAGAGTTATAAACCCATCTAATTATGAACACTATATGAATAAATTTATATTCATGATATAAAACAACCTCAGTGTATTGATAAAATAGAGGTGCATTATGAGTGACCAAGACAATGATAATTTGGATGAAAACGATAGTTCTCGGGATGCTATCCGGAAAAAAATCCTAGAGAGTTTGAACTCGGATGAAGACAGTATATTAAAAGACATAATCAGAACGGCTTCAAATGGGGTCTATGAATGCTGTAAAGGTATTGAAAAATAGCTGTTTTTTTCTTAATCCGGGAATATTATATGTTTAACTATGGTGATATTTTTAAAAGAAACTACATTCGCTCTAGTAGCGAAAAATTTTTATATTTAACTATATTGCCTACTGAGAAATGTAACTTTAGATGCGGATATTGCTATGAGGATTTTGCAATAGGCAAAATGAGCCCCAGTGTTATTAACGGAATAAAGAACCTCCTTGATCAATCTTCAAGTGAAATACACAATTTGGTCATTTCATGGTTTGGAGGGGAACCCACACTAAACCCAAAAGCAATTATTGAAATATCTGAAAAAATAGTAGAATTGAGAAAAATACATGGCTTTGTTTATTACTCTCACATGACGACCAATGGGTACCTTTTAACCTTTGAATTATTGGAAAAGCTTACTGCCTTAGGAGTGATAAGTTATCAGATCTCTCTTGATGGTGATCAAATAGAACATGATGCATCTAGAAGACAAGCCAATGGCAAAGGCTCTTTTGCAAGGATTTGGAATAATTTAATTTCTTTTAAAAAGAGCCAATTAGATTTCGAAATAGAACTGCGTCTTCATATAACAAATACAAATATTCAATCTATGGAAAAATTATTACTAAAAGTAGATCAAGAGTTTAGTCATGATCACAGATTTAAACTTATTTTCGAAAAAATCAAAAATCTTGGTGGAGGTATAGAGAGCAGTCACCCAGAAAAGTTTATAGACCAAGACTCTGATGATCGGCTGGAGAATTACCTCGTTCGATTCAACTCTAAATTAACCAATGGAATCAGCGATATAAGGAACAATAATCCATATATTTGTTACGCATCAATGCCAAGGCAATTGATGATTAGAGCGGATGGTAGAATCGGAAAATGCACCGTAATGTTAGACGATGAAATCAATGATATTGGTAGAATAAATGCGGATGGTACGCTGACGATTAATACTAAAAAATTCAGTATTTGGACCAGAGGTTTTGATTCTCTGATTGTAAAAGAATTAAGTTGCCCTGCTCACAAGATCTCTAATTTTCAAGCGTCAAGAATTCCAGTTATACAGCTTGAAGATAACCGCTAATATCCTAAATATCTCATATCCAGCTACAAACATCACTTAGACCATCACACAACTAAAATTCCCTTTCTAAACAATAGCCTAACCTTTAGCAATACAGAGGAAAGAGAGTAACAAAAAATAAAAGTGAAAGACCACCTCTTCATCCTTACCTCTTCTATTGACGCTGTTATTTTTGCTTCTTTGGTAAGTGGCACTGTAAACAACTCCGTGTAACTGCTTTAGGTTACAAGTAGTCTGAGCTTGAACCGAAGCAACTTATAGCCCGAACATCTCTTTGAATGTTACCGCGAACTGTTGCTTTGCAGTATTTAAGATAGGGGTGCCGTGGGAAGGTAATAAATGACTAAATGGCAATTGCATTACCCGTGCAAATTCAGCAGCTTGCGGCTCACAGACCTTGTACCATTGCGGTCCAATATTAGCGGCGCGGATAAACCCCGATTTTTGCATGTTTAGGGCGGCTTTTTCACTAAAAAACTTGTCTGCCACTACCCAGTTTTGCAAGCTATCACAAGCAATTAATATCCCGCCTGCGCGCTTAATCAAGAGTAACCCCTCAGGTAATTTTGAACTATCGAATTTAAACATTACCAAATCCTTTAGCGGTAGCTTGGCCTGTGGCGCCAAAACATCTGTTGTCTGTATTTCTTGTTTATGTTGCATGCCTGGCATTGCCCATAGTCTGGCTTTGTAGCGCTGCACATAAAAGGGATCGTCTAAACCATTGTGAACCCCAAGGTGATAGGCGCCCAATTTTATCACATGTTCAACCTTACCCAGCGCATCTATAGCTTGTAAGCCCTGTTCATTTAATCTGACGCTGCTAACTAAGGTAAGGGACTTTCCCTCACGCAAAATGATCATATTACGGCTCAGTTGAATACCGGGTGCCATCACTACGCTACCTGTCACTAGGAATACATCCTGAAAAATCTCCTTTATCTCACCATGCTCTGTTGCAGCGGGGTATATTTTATTCAATTTATTCTCCAATGATCCGAATGAGGGTCTTGCTGTTTATTTAGTTAACTGCTTTACCCTAAAATAAGCTCGGGATAAAGTTAATTAAAAGCCACTCACTATTTCAGTCAGTGACAGATTAATGATTATTCTATAGCCAGAGAGAAGTCTGTGGCTAAGGCATCATTTCGCAAGTGTTTAATCGCCTGGTATGCATCCGAGTTAAGGCAGCCCTTCAGCTGTTGCATCGATGGAAATTTCACCACTGAAAGTTTAGCATCACAGTTCGTCCAGTTTCCCTCAAGTGCTTCAATTTGCTGATTACTAGTGCCGACTATCAACACTTCTGCCTCATGCGCCTGAAAGATTGGCTGGCAGGCTTTGCCGTAGGCTAATAGTGATGGACGCCCCTGCGGCAAAATCATCGAGCCGACTAGATAAGCAGGGTTTTTATTTGGCATAAGCCCCCCCTAATGCCTAAAAATAGTCTCGTTATCTGTACCTGTTATACAGGCCTGAAAATAACTGGCAACTTGCGCTGTCGTTATGCCATGGGTGCGATCGATGGCCTAGGCTAGGCAGAACTCAGAGTAGTGCGGAACTGCAACACAGTATGTGTGGGGATATTCAAAGAAGCAGTTAATTTTTACCCTGTTTGACCTCTAGAAATATGATGATGGGGTTAATTAGGTTACAGGCTTTCTGTAACTGAGTTTTTATGGGGGTAAACAACCTCTGACAGCATGCTATCAGAGGTGATGGCTAATATTAACTCTCTCTAAACCAGCTAGTGCCTTCACGAGTATCTTTCAGAACGATACCTTGCGCTAATAGCGCATCGCGAATTCTGTCTGATTCCGCAAAGTCTTTATTGGCCCGAGCCGCTTTGCGATCCACAATCAGTGCTTCAATCTGTTCTGCACTAATTTCGCCCTCTTTTGCTTCACCTTGTAAAAAGCTTTCTGGATCTTGCTCTAACAAGCCAATACTTTGGGCGAGTTCCAGCAATTGATAAGCCAATGCAGGTGCATCTGCGCTATTTTTTCGGCTGGCACTGTTTAGCTCATTCACCAGTTCAAACAAAACAGCTATCGCTTTAGGAGTATTAAAATCATCATTCATCGCCGCGTTAAACGCCGCTTGATACTGATTATCTAATGCGCCTTTAACAGCTTGTACACCGCGTAGCGCCTGATAAAAACGCTCCAGTTTGATCTGCGCTTCTTTCAGTGAATTCTCAGAGTAATCGATGTAACTGCGATAGTGCACACTGGCTAAAAATAGTCTGACAACTTCTGCGTTGTACTTCTCAAGCACATCGCGAATGGTAAAGAAATTACCCAGAGACTTTGACATTTTCTCTGAGTTCACACGTACCGCACCGGCGTGCATCCAGAGATTGGCAAAAGTACAGCCGTTGGCAGCTTCAGACTGCGCAATCTCGTTTTCGTGATGCGGGAAGGGTAAATCGGGCCCACCACCATGAATATCAAAGTTATCGCCCAAGCAGTGCTTGGCCATTGCCGAACACTCAATATGCCAACCAGGGCGGCCATTACCCCAAGGTGATGGCCAGCTGACCTCACCCTCTTTGGCCGCTTTCCACAGTACAAAATCAATCGGGTTTTCTTTGACATCGTTAACCGCAATACGGGCACCGGCGCGCAGCTCATCGATATTTTTATTGGTCAGCTTGCCGTACCCATCAAACTTTGCCACACGGTAGTAAACATCGCCATTACTCGCCGCATACGCGTAGTCTTTTTCGATCAAAGTTTGGGTAATATCAATAATCCCTTGGATATGACCGGTCGCGCGCGGTTCTTGATCTGGCGGCAGTACAAACAGGCGCTGTTCATCTTCATGCATGGCTGCAATCATACGTTCAGTTAACTGCTCCATGCTCTCGCTGTTTTCGCTTGCACGGTTGAGAATTTTATCATCCACATCGGTGATATTGCGTACGTAGTTTACCTTCCAACCCGTAGCGCGTAAGAAGCGGGTGATCACGTCAAACGACACCATTACTCTGGCATGGCCAATGTGGCAGAAATCATAGACAGTCATTCCGCAGACATAGATACTTATCTCCCCATCTTTTAACGGTTTGAACGGGGCTTTTTGCTTAGTTAAAGTATCGTATATTTGCAGCATGCTATTCCTACTTATTAAAGTCTGTCTTTTACTCAATGATTAGACAGATGGTTAAAACTAAATTCAGCCGTTGAATCTAGTTTAAAAGGCGCATTATAAACAAATTATTGATATGCGCCCACGTATTCTTACGTGTTTTTATACTCCTCAAGCACTGTTTGTAGCAGATTATTAAGGCAGCTTAAACTCTGCTATTTGTGGTTTAGATAAAGCGCTTTTCTCGGCGCCTAGAATAAAGCGCTTATCACTAATCCATTTAATCGATTCCCACTGTGCATACGGTTTCACTTTAAAGCGTACCGCACTGTCCCAAACTAGCTGGTCATTGACGACATCTACTAGCCAAATAAAAGAGTGCCCGAACAACGATTTTTTTGAATAGCCTAACAATAGCAATTGACCACTGTGTTGATGGTAGTCAACAGCGGTGATCAAACCTTCTACATCGTAGCTAGCAACAGCGTTGATTTTTTGAAATTCTTTATTTTTATCAATTATGTATAACTCAGTTTTAGCGTCTTTTCTATTTTTGCTGAACAACCATAAATGATCATTGACGACACTGAGGGCCTCACTGTCAAAGTTGTGATTTTTTCGCGGTATAAAATTGTCTTTTTGAGCGTATTCAAGTGTTAGGCGCTCGCTGTCAATTTCGCCATTTTCCTGAATTTTGCTTAATTTACTTTTCGAGACTTTATAAATATTTAACGCGCTGCGCATCGCGTAATTATCGCCGCTATCCGCAATATAAAGATACTGGGTATCTTGCGCTAAATCTTCCCAATCAACATTAATCGCGCCATTGACCGTCACTACATTAAAGCGTTTAACATTGTTTTTATTAATACCGTATAGGGCGGGTTCGCCACCGCTATCATTAATGCCCCAATAGCGATTTTCGGTTTGCGCTAAACCCGATACTTCTTTGAGTACGGGGTCTAGTTCATTTTTACTAATAGCTTTCAAAGTCACTGAGTTGTCAGTGCTGGCCAAAGGCGCAGCGCTGCACCCTGTTAAGGCGATAGAAATAACAGCCGCAGTCAGAATTTTTAGCATGCTTTAAACCTCGTCAGCTCTATCATACTCATGACTCTCAATTAGCTGCACAGCAAAGACTTCGCAAGCGACGAGCATTTCGCTTAACTGAGCAATGTTAATATTAACATTAGCCAAAATTAGACGAATCCCCGATTTTCCCTTACAACTGGCATAGTCACTATAGGCAATATTTTGCTGCTTTAGCTTTTCACAAATATCAATACACAGTGCCTTAGCGCCCGCTTCACTGAGTGCGATTTGAGGTCGATAACGGAATAATACGTTTAAGTAACTTGGCTGATGCAACAGTTCGAAATTGGACTGCTCAACTAACGCGCTAAAATCGACTTTTAATTGTTGCAGATAGTCAATTTTATCACTGAAACCTTTATTGCCAATGGCTTTCCAACTCATCCACACTTTTAGCGCGTCCGCACGGCGCCCACACTGAATTGAACGTTCGCCCAAGTTATAATTTGCATTCTGATCGGCGTGAAATAAATAATCACTACCGCCGCCTGAGCAAACCTCTTTTAATAAGCCTTGCTCTCGTGTCAAAATAACCGCCGCAGTCAATGGCACATTCATTAACTTATGTGCATCCCAAGCAACAGAATCTGCAAGTTGTGCGTCGTCCAATAGGTGCTTATGGGTGTTGGAAAATAACACCGGCGCTCCCCAAGCACCATCAATATGCAACCAAAGACCATAGCGCTGGGATATCTCAGCGCACTGCGCCACGCCATCAAAGGCACCCAACACTGTCGTTCCCGCCGTTAAACCGATATAGAAAGGCTTATGCCCTAAGCTTAAACTGGCTTTAATTGCTGCCTCTAGTGCCTCTGGCAGTATTCTGCCCTGTTCATCTGAGGCGACTGAAATAAGATTATCCGAGCCTATGCCTAAAACATTAATAGCCTTTAAACTCGAATAATGGGCTTGGTCAGAGACATAAGCGACCATTGTCTCTCGTATGCCTTGGCTTTTGGCTTGCGGACAGGCTTTGTGTCTGGCCAGCAGCATAGCAATAAGATTTGCTTGCGACCCACCGCTGACCATCACGCCCTCACCACGGTCAAAGCCAACCAGCTTATTCCACTGATGAATAAGTTCAAGTTCCATCAATGTCGCCACTGGGCTAACCTGATAAGTGTGCATCGTCGCATTAGAGATGCTGGTTACCCAATCGCCTAACAGTGCCGGAGCATTGAGTCCTGAGTAGAGTAATTTATTAAACTTTGCAGATGAGACATCTGGGTTTTGCTGTAAATAATTAAGCGCCATTTCCTTGAGTTCGCTGATATCAGCGCCCTCCTCGCATAGGCTAACATCTAGCTTTGCCTTTAGCTGAGCGGCGTTAATATTTTGCGTAACAGGTCGAGATTGGGTGTCATAACACTCTATTACGTCATTTAAAACCATCAGAGATTGCTGAACTGAATGCTTTGCCATCTGTACTACCAAATAGAATAAAACGGTGATTATAGTGTATATAGCTGGCAAGTTTAATCATCTATAGTCAATTGATCAGTATTTAATAGAAGGCTGAGTAGCGAAGCTTAATTCGCTAGCAGTTGACCTCCCATTTTTGGGGAGTTCCACGTTAAGTAAGCAAAGTCGCTCAGTTATTGGTGGCGTATACTGCCTATTAAACGCAAGCGATGAAGTGAGAAGATAGTTTCGAGATACACTATTTGTTCTATTATCAATCAACTCCCAAATATAGGATTAATTAAGAAGGGCTCGTATGATTGATATTGAATGAGACTTTAGCATAACTGCATTTAATAATACTGTGTTAAAAACAAGCTCAATATGCTCATTTACACCAGTAATACCCATCAACAGGGGTACACTGACTCCGCTGTTTCGCTTGTTTTTTCCTTGTCTTATCAACATGCGCTACGTTATGCAGATTCCTCAAAGATAAATTTTATAGACATTTTTACGGCACCATCTATACACAGAGACAATAAACACTTACCCTAAACGAAACTAAGTTTCCTATATGAAACTTAGTTATTAAAAACAAAAAAAACTAACATAAACGTTATGTACCAGAGAAAAATATAACAAAAGGAAATACTCGTGAATTCAGATATCGATATTGCAAGAGCAGCTATTAAAAAACCTATCACTGAAATTGCAGCCAAGCTGGGTATCCCCATAGAGCACATCACGCCCTACGGACATGATAAAGCCAAAGTCCAAGTGGATTACATTAACAGTTTAACTGATAAGAGTGACGGAAAACTGATCCTTGTCACAGCAATCAGCCCAACGCCTGCTGGCGAGGGAAAAACCACGACAACTGTCGGTTTAGGCGATGGTCTAAACCGTATCGGCAAGCAGACAGTGATCTGTTTAAGAGAGCCTAGTTTAGGCCCTTGCTTTGGCATGAAAGGTGGTGCTGCCGGTGGCGGTATGGCTCAAGTCATTCCGATGGAAGATATCAACTTGCATTTTACCGGTGACTTTCATGCTATTGGCGCAGCACACAACCTGCTGGCAGCGCTTATTGACAACCACATTCACTGGGGCAATGATTTAGGTATAGACAGTCGTCGTATTGCCTACAAGCGTGTTATCGACATGAATGATAGAGCACTGCGCGAACTGGCTGTTGGTCTAGGCGGCCCCGGCAATGGTTACTCTCGTACTGACGGCTTTGATATTACCGTCGCTTCTGAAATTATGGCAATTTTTTGCTTAGCTTCAGATATTAAAGATCTACAAAAACGTATCGGTAATATCGTGGTCGCAGAAACACGCGAGCGCAAACCAATCCTTGCCAAGCAATTAGATGCTGATGGCGCGATGGCAACACTTTTGAAAGATGCGATTAATCCCAACTTAGTACAAACCCTAGAAAACAACCCAGCCTTTATACACGGCGGCCCCTTTGCTAACATTGCACATGGTTGTAACTCTGTGATCGCCACTAAAGCGGCCCTAAAACTGGGTGATTACGTCGTCACTGAAGCAGGTTTTGGTGCGGATTTAGGGGCAGAGAAGTTCTTTGACATCAAATGTCGTAAAGCGGGTCTTAAACCGCAAGCGACTGTCATTGTTGCAACAGTAAGAGCACTTAAAATGCACGGTGGGGTAGATAAAAAAGAGCTCGGGCCTGAAAATGTTGAAGCTGTGGTAAAAGGCTGCGCCAACTTAGTCAGACACATTCAAAATGTTAAATCTTTTGGTGTACCTGTGATTGTTGCTATCAATCAATTTATCAATGATACCGATGAAGAAATAGCAGCGATTAAAACTGCTGCTCAAGCACACGGTGTTGAGGCGGTACTGGCCAGCCATTGGGCTAATGGCTCAGCGGGTACTGAAGAGCTTGCCAGCAAAGTCGTAGAGTTGATCGAATCTGGCCACTCTCAGTTCTCCCCTATCTATGATTTAGAGCAGCCGTTATTTGATAAAATTGAAGCAATCGCTACTAAGATATACGGTGCCAGCGAAGTCATTGCCGATAAAACGGTACGTGCCAAGCTTAAATTATTTGAAGAGCAAGGGTTTGGAAACTTGCCAATTTGCATGGCCAAAACCCAATACAGCTTTTCCACCGATATGAATTTATTGGGTGCTCCATCCAACCACTCAGTGGCAGTGCGTGAAGTACGACTGGCTGCAGGTGCTGAATTTGTGGTTGCAGTCTGCGGTGACATCATGACGATGCCTGGGTTACCGAGGGTACCGGCCGCCAATAAAATCCACGTCGATGAAGAAGGGTTGATTCAAGGACTTTTCTAAACTCACCAATAAAAGGCTATCATTTGATAGCCTTTTTTCTTTTGAGACCTCTGCATAACGTAGCGAATGCAGATAAGACAAGGCAAAAACAAGCGAAATAGCGGAGTCAGTGTGCCCCTGTTTATGGGCATTACGGGTGTAAATGAGCATATTGAGCTTGTTTTTAACGCCGTATTATCAAATGCAGTAGTTATGCTGAGGTCTCCTTTTATGTGAAAAGTAATTATTGCAGGGGCTATAGGCACTAATAATAGGTCAGTTCACCCGCATAAGAAGTCCTGAGGCAAAACGATGTAACCTAAAACTATCGGCAATACCCCCTAACGGCACAAAAGTTTAACGGACCATCATTCGTCATTAGCAAATAAAGCCATCGCGGATTGTGCTGACAATTCGATGTGTGCTGATAACAATTCCCCCGCTGTTGCTGCCTCTCTGGCGATGGTTAGCTTCATTATTTCACGGTGCTGTTCATCCAGTTGGGTGCGTATTTTTATATCACTCGGTGCCAGACGTCGATAGCGATCAAATTGATCGTGCAATATATTACAAAAATTTAGTAACGATGGAGAATCACAGGCGCTGATTAAACTGTTGTGGAATCGCGTATGTCTTCGCTCCCACTGCGCTTTGTCGATCACTGTTTGACGCTGCGATTTTTGTAATTGATGAAACTGAGCCAGGATTTCTGACTCCCAACGATCATCTCCCTTGGCTATCGCCATTTTTAATGCCGCCACTTCAATATGGATACGACTATTGCAAATATCAGCTAAGTCTTTGCGGCTCACTAAAGGGATTCTAAAACCTCGTTGATTTTCTTGCTGAATAAGTCCGGTCGCCGCCAATTTGGTCAATGCTTCGCGCAGTGGGCTATTTCCCACGTGATAGCGCGCGCACATCTGCTTTATTTGCAGCTTTTCACCTGGGACAAATTCACCGTTAATAATATCTAATCGAATCTGCTGATAGATATCATTACTGATGGTGGTTGTTTCGCGCTGTTGCTCTGTCATAGTTACTCAATGTTTTTTCAGTGTCAGGGATGATTTTATACATCTGCTTTAAGCAGCGCCATCAGTGACTAATAAAAAAGATAATTATATTTATATCGACATTTGAAAAAATATCGATATTATTACTTTATTCATTAACGAGCTAGGTATCCAACATGTTTGACAATCAGTATACAGATTATCCCTATCCATCACGGCGTACTGCCTGCTTTGCCAGTAATGGTATGGTGGCCACTTCCCAACCGCTGGCGGCACAAGTTGGACTCGATATTTTAAAAAAAGGCGGTAACGCTATCGATGCAGCTATAGCCACTGCAGCCGCGCTCACGGTGGTAGAGCCTACCTGTAACGGTATCGGTGGAGATGCTTTTGCCCTTGTTTGGGTTAAGGGCGAACTGCACGGACTAAATGCTAGCGGCCCTGCCCCTCAACGATTAAACGCACCGGCTGTAAAAGCTGCTGGCTATGACGAAATGCCGCTCTATGGCTGGACACCGGTTACGGTTCCTGGAACGCCTGCTGCATGGGCTGCACTATCCAAACGCTTTGGTAAACTGCCCTTTAAGGAATTAATGCAACCTGCGGTGGACCTCGCCAGTGAAGGGTTCCCGGTATCTCCCAGTGTCAGTCAGTTCTGGCAGAAATCTGTGGCTACCTTTGCCGGCAATCTAACCGATAAAGCGACCTCATACTTTGCCCAGAGCTTTACTTGCCAAGGAGCAGCCTATAAAGCCGGACAAATATATAAAAACCAAGATCAAGCTAACACTTTAGCGCAGATTGGTGAAACCCATGCAGAAACCTTCTATCGCGGCGAAATAGCCGCACAGATTGATCAATTTTCACGCGACAGTGGTGGCTATATACGTGCGGCAGATCTGGCTGATTATCAAGTAAAGTGGGTTAAACCTATCAGCGTCAACTATAAAGGCTACGATATTTGGGAAATACCGCCCAATGGGCAAGGTATGTTAGCGCTAATGGCGCTTAATTCACTGAAGCAGTTCACTTTTAATGAACGTGAAACAATAGAGACATACCACTTGCAAATAGAGGCGATGAAACTAGCATTTGCCGACGGTGAAAAATACATTACCCAAGCAGATAAAATGCAAGTATCGGTAGAGGCGATGTTATCTGACGTCTATGCCCGCGAACGTGCAGCGCTGATTAACGACACAGCCGGTGAGCCTTGTGCGGGCAAACCTAACAGTGGCGGCACTGTGTATTTAGCCTGTGCCGATAAAGAGGGCAATATGGTCTCGTTTATCCAAAGTAACTATCACGGTTTTGGTTCGGGTGTGGTGATACCTAACACCGCAATTGCGATGCAAAATCGTGGTCATAATTTTTCACTGGAGCCCGACCACCATAATTACTTAGAACCCGGTAAAAAAACCTACCACACTATTATTCCAGGATTTATTACTAAAGATAAGCAAGCAGTTGGCCCGTTTGGGGTCATGGGTGGTTTTATGCAACCACAGGGACATATGCAAGTTGTCATGAATATGCTGGACTTTAAACTCAATCCGCAAGCCGCTTTAGACGCCCCAAGATGGCAGTGGCTGGGTGATAAAACCGTGGGCATAGAGCATCAAGTGCCTCTTCATATCACTAGAGGTCTTAGCGCTAAAGGACACGATATTGAGTTAGTTCATGATTACAGCAGCTATGGACGAGGCCAAATAATAACGCGCAATCCAGACACTGGCGTACTTTGCGGTGGTACTGAACAGCGCACCGATGGCCATATTGCCCACTGGTAACAACCCAGCCCCCTAACAAGACGGTTGTAAAAACTAGCGAGTAATACAGCGCCTAGCAGAAAACGGAACAGGAGCGGAGTCGGTGTGACCCGCTTTTGGTCTATTGCGCCAATCTTTATTGGCTAATTATTGTGTCCATTAGCTTTGCGACACCTTCTAACAGAGTAAATAATTAATGAAGTTACAATGGCAAATCTTTGCGGCGTTCTTTCGCATCGGTATTTTTGGATTTGGTGGTGGCCCTTCCATGATTCCGCTTTTTCACACAGAAGTGGTTAAACGCCATCAGTGGATGGATGAACAAGTGTTTAGCGATGTGTTGGCAATCGGCAATACACTGCCAGGGCCTATTGCGACAAAAATGGCGGGCTATATTGGTTTTAAAGTAGGCGGCACTCTCGGTGCTATCAATGCGGTTATAGCCAATATCGTACCATCAATAATCGCGATGATTTTAATGCTGACCTTACTCAGTGCTTATAAAGATCAGAGCTGGGTGGCAGGTATGGGCCAAGGAGTGCTGCCCGTAGTGGTGGTAATGATGGGAAAACTGACTTGGGACTTCTTTGCAAAATCTCATAGTAGCTTAGGTCTAAATGGCACTTTATTAATTACGTTTACAAGTGCGTTGGCATTGTTAGCACTCAATTTACACCCGGCTATCATTATCCTTTGTCTGCTGATTATTGCGCTTTTAAGATCTGAAAAGACCTTGCAAGATCAAGCATTAACACAGCCTGTAAGCAGCGAAAAGAGTCTAGAGAAATAATCATGATAGAAACATATTGGCAACTATTTTTAGCTTTTTTTATTCCCAACGTGATTGGCTATGGCGGCGGCCCAGCGATTATTCCCTTAATAGAAATCGAAGTTGTCAGCCACTACCAATGGTTGAATTTACAGCAATTTTCTGAAACCTTGGCATTGGGTAACTCGCTTCCCAGCCCTATAGCCACTAAGATGGCCGGCCACATTGGCTACATAGTTGGCGGCATACCTGGGGCGATCATTGCGGTTTTTGCTACGGTAGCACCTTCACTATTATTGATGATATTTTTACTGTCAATTCTGTATCGCTATAAAGACAGTGTCAAAGTGAAGTCTATGACCTTGTTTGTGCGCCCGGTGATTGCTGTGATGATGGCAATACTGACCTATAAGCTGCTGCAAAATAGTTACTTTGATGCGGGGCTACTACACAGCGTTGGGCTGATCATTGCCGCCTACTTGTTACTTGAGCGATTAAAATTGCATCCGGCTTTTGTCATTGCTAGCGCATTGACTTATGGAGGGGCGTTTTTAGGCTGAAGCAGACTATTAGCTTCAAGGAGGCTGGCAACACCCTCCTCTCGATAAAGCTGGTACTGTATTCTGCTGTTTTCTCACACACAGCAAGCTGCAGGGGATTAACCCCTGCTGATTTAGGCTCCGCCTACTTCCTTTCTACTCAATGTTAAAATATGCACTTGCCTGTCGCCTCTATCTCCTGCCTTAAGTGTGGTTGAATATTCCAAACCAAGATTTTTAAGCGTTTTTAAGGAGTTGAGATTGGATGGGCTAACCAGCGCGAGTACCCGTGTGGCATTGGTCTGTGTTTTAATAAAATCAATTTGTGCTTGCCCTATCTCCCTGGCGTAGCCTTTTCCCCAATGTTTTTTGCCCAAGATAAAGCCAAACTCATAATCGAGTGTCGCGAGATAAGAACACTCAAGTACCCCACCAAGGCCGATGAGATTGCCACTGGCTCGTTCGACTATTGCTGATAGACCAAACACCCCATCAAAGTTACAGCTCTTCTCTATAAACGTTTGTGCCTGAGTTTTGTTGGTTATTTGTTTACCAAAGGTGTGTTTGACTACCGCTATATCTGAAAATATTTCACGATACAAATTTCCAACATCGTCAATATTCACTGTGCGAAGAAAAAGTCTTTTACTTTCAATAATGACCATTTGTTTTAGATTATCCTAAATTGACAGTTAACCCTTAAATAATCGTTACAACTTCTTGTTATATAATATATTTAATCACATTCACTGTAATTCTTAGATGAAGTAGATAATGCCAAACTCATCTCAATAAGTGAAAACATTACATCCCTCTAGACAGCGAAACCGGACTGCCACATGGTACATTACCCGCCTTTATTACTCGACATCCGGGGATCAATCTCCTTGCACTCTATTGTATGCAAGAACTTATAAGTCGATGATAGCGGTTGCAGCCTCTATACCTGAAAGGTAAGCACCGTGCACCGTTGCAGGATAATCCCGAGAGGCCGCTTCCCCTGCAAAATATAACTGGTGATTAATAGAATTAGCCAGCGTTAGTCGAGTATCAATATCAACACCAACGGCATTAAACGAATAAGCACCGCGAGCAAATGGATCTGCTCCCCAGCGAGTCACTTGCCAGCTTTGCGGTTCCGGAATTTGTTGTCCGTATATTGTGCGCAGCACATTCATTGCATCAGCAACGATTGCTTCATCACTCCATGTTTCTGTCTTTCGTGCGTAATCGGCAGCATTAAAGCCCAATAAAACAGCGTCATCAATATAGGCTGACATATTTAACCACTCATTCCACCTGCCATGCTCAGCAGATACCCAATTTAATATCTCCTGCTCTTTTTGCCAAAATACAGTGGGAAATTTTAAGAACAGTTTATTGAGCACCCCCGAACCAATAGTCTTAATTGCAGCTTGTTTCTCTGCTGGTAATTCAGGCACAAACTTTATTGAGGCGTGTTTTAATACCCCTATTGGCAAAGTAATAATTACCCGATCAGCTGAAAATTCGCGCTGTTGTGTCTTGATAAGCACTTTGTTACTAGCATAGTTGATGTGATTGACAACTTGCTCCAGCCTTATATCAAGGCCAGTAGATAAATAATCGGTCAAAGCACCGTAGCCGTGCATAAACAGCACATCTTCTCCTGCGAACTCGTCGGAATCATCTGGATTAGCAGCAGAAATTTGATTGAGTGCGCCCGCAAATTCATGCTCAATTGTGGTATTGAGCAAATGTAAGGACAATTGTCGTTGCTGCTTTGATAAACCGGTCCACAAGACTGAGTTTTCAAGCACACTAAGCAAAGTTTCATCAGCTGATGCGTTTCGGGAGATGACTGTTTCTAGCTGATCATATAAATGCTCTAGCTCTCGCGCACTGCTATCGCTCATCACTTCGCCAGTTGTCGTGTATAAAACATTATTATCGTAATCAGTGGCGACTCTTTGCGCGCCGATTTGATCTGCTAATGCTGTCATAGGATTGCTTTGGCTACCGTGAATCCAAGAAGCGCCTAAATCAACGGGAATACCAGTCCACAAGTTACTGGTCCACACTCTCCCGCCCACGCGATTGCGAGCTTCTAGAATGGTCACTTGATAACCTAAATCATGAAGCTCTCTAGCGGCCGCTAAACCGGCCATGCCAGCACCGATAATGATGACAGACTCGCTATTGGCAGAAGCTCGATTCTTTTGTGTGCAACTGGCCAATAAACTCGCGATGACACCCATTAATAAGAATATTCTTCGGTTCATGATTGCTCCCGATTGCTCAGCCTATTAAGAACCGTCGCTAAACGGGACTAAAATAGACCGTCCTCGTTCACCAACTGCACGGATTTACGGGGTGAGAATTGACAATTTGATAATTAAGGCTGTACCTAACTTACTAATATATTCTAGCTTGCACTCACAAAATGACCGTAATAAATATTATTTTCGACTAGCGCTTGGAATTGGGCAGTACTTTTGAAAGTTGGCCATTTTGCAGTCGTCAACTTGGCAACCTCTGCACTTTTCCACGTTAAATGCCAACATAACTCCAGCGGGTTGTCTATTTTTTGCAGAATTTGATAAGAGATAATGACCTCTTCTTGGGCATTCATTTCCGCAAATATTAGCTCGCTTAATGCGACTACTCGCGCTGAATTTTGCTTGGATACTTTAAACACTGCAAATTCTGTACAATGCGACACATTATTTCCCTGTCAATTGTTAGTGCCTACCACAACGGCTAGTGAAAAACGCGTTCTTGCGTATCCTCCCATGACACTGAAAGCTTCGGTTTTCTTGGCTGTTCACTTCGTCTTTATGATTTATTAGATAGCATGCAATTATAGCCATTGCCGATACTATTAGCTCTGCTCCTTAGTCAAAGTTAAATCAAGACTCCGCTTTATGGATGCCATAAACTGCATGGCTGAGAATATTATCAGCAATCTTTTCTGCATGTGTGATTATGCCTTCAAGCTTCATATTCAGGCGCTCACAAACCATTCTGCTTGGGGTATTACCTTCAGCGACACAAATTTGTACTTTTTTCATTTTAAGCTCAGAAAAGGCATAGTCTATAAGAAAATGGCAAACACGGGTCACAATCCCCTTTCCTTGATATTTCTCACCGATCCAGTAACCAATTTCAACGCTTTGCAGGTCATAGTTGATGGTATTAAAACTACAGTTCCCCACTATCTCGCCAAGATATTCGATAGCGCAAGTCATACTTTTGCCATCAGCGTATCCGGTTAAAGAATTTTTTACGAATTGCTTGAAATCCTGCTCGGTTTTACAGAACCTTGGCCAAGCTAACCACTGCGATAAATATTCATAGTTTTCATCTGCAAGCGCTACGTACCTTGGTGCAAAAGATGGCTGAACAAGCAGTAATTTTATTTCCTTATCAATCACTAATTGGAACATCAAAACTTTCCTGTTGTTTTTTGGATGATAGATTGAGAAACAGATCATCGCTTAAAAAGCTGGAGTATAGAAGCTGTTCTTTAGGCATATTCACTCACCATAAAACTAATATCTTTGAAATACTGGTGTTCATGTGGGTAATCTGTCTTTTGGAAATTTAGCGACTCCCCCAATTGTTTTTTGCTCAAACGTAATTCGTTGACTTGATGGATGATACTGTTTACTTTTTGCTAGGGAAAGAAATAAAACAATTCAATTAACACTGTGCTTAGCAATTAATATTTGAAGTTGGTTAATGAATAAAAAAGCCATAATTTTCGCCATCGATGGCGTTAGATTTGCAGCTATTTAAATAGCTGACGCACCTTTTTTGGACGGCCAAATTCACAGCGATGCTAGTTCATTTACCGGCAAATGTATTATGCCATCAACTACCACACCAAATCACGCTTCTCTTTTCCGACCCGTCCCTCCCAAGCATCACCAATAATTGATAATTATGATATGGCACCTCAGATAAAAAAGTATCCTTCTTTGTTTGATAAAGCCTATGACAATGGAAAGACCTGTGCTGTCATTATTTCATTCCAGCCACTTATTTATACTACGGCTACTGTGAGTTTGCCCCAGATGACTACCATCAATTATTAGAAAAACACTGATTATCTGGTGCTGATATGATTATTAAAAAGATATTGATCTTGCAAATATATAGAAGCCCCGATCTTGTTGGCCATAATAAAGGTTGGATGAGCGATGTATATATGGCAGCGATATAGCAAAGCGATAAGGTGATACAAGCCTTTATAAGTAGGTTAAGTGATAATTCCAAGGACTGTATTTTTTGTAATTACAGATATCAGTGGCATGATTATGATCACAGTTAAGATTCTGATGAAGACAGTACTATTTAGTTTATTTGTTTTGCTGATGAGACCTCTGCATAACGTAGCGAATGCAGATAAGACAAGGCAAAAACAAGCGAAATAGCGGAGTCAGTGTGCCCCTCTTTACGGGTATTACTGGTGTAAATGAGCATATTGAGCTTGTT
>Ga0105358_10000284_pt1 | contig 24180 bp, 26 predicted proteins | sample GOMGulsemesocosm_5_FD_83509 | JGI IMG/M metagenome (GOLD analysis project Ga0105358, IMG submission 83509) | Methane-oxidizing microbial communities from mesocosms in the Gulf of Mexico - GOM15C Gulf of Mexico | ecosystem: Environmental > Aquatic > Marine > Cold seeps | place: Gulf of Mexico... | reverse complement strand
TACACTACTAGTTACAGGGGATATTTCATGTAATTTTGGTGGTAACTCACTTGGCCACGGATGTGCCAATAAATAAGCTGAAATAATATTATCGTGTTCTAAATATACAGAACAAGTATTAGGTGATGAAAGCCACTTACTTTTTAGGATCTCTACGTCTTCAGGTGGGATTTCAACATAAGCCTCTTCTTGAATTTTTAAAATATCAACCCAAGAGTTTTCAGTTATTACACTAATAGACATGACTTAACCTCTGAGATATAACATGGTAAGGGCCTATAACAGAAGACTCTTCAATGGGCTATTTAACGTTATTCATTGATGACTGACAAGGGAAAATGCACACCTCACCGGATGTCTCCTTCTGACCGATACCGACAATTGCCAATCCTAGTTTCAACTTCAAAATATTACATAGCTTGACCACCAGATTATAAAATATTAATGTGGGTTTAAGGAACAATACATTCGAATTATCACTTGTTATAAATTTCCTGTTATGACAGAGGCAATGGCGTATGAATACTTTACAGATCAGGTACTACTAAGATCATTCGAATCTAGTTGCTTCATTCCTTTTAGTGCGACCTTACCATCAACAACAGTGTAAATCGGAACAAAAGCACTGTACGCAACTTTACCAACTGAACTAGTAATTTTATAAAATTGATTCAATTCAACTTTTAAAGTTAAACTACCACCGGATGAAATGCTCAACATTTGCTTTTTTGAAGGCTCTGGACGCTTAATCATTTTCCCGACATACGGATAAAGCCCACCCTCAGGTGAATAAACTTGAAAGAGGTTTTTTGTCAATTCACCTTCCCCAGCGACATCCCATATAGCTAGATATATATTATCCACTAATGAATTTCTGAAGCCAACTCAATACAGTCACCAAAATTTTCTCCAACATCAGAGATAGTGACACTCACACCAGACATCTCATCACTCTGCGCTTGCACACTATTCATAATTAGACTTATTAGAATAAAAGCTGTTTTTATATATCTTCGTCGAGGATTCCGCTTAATATTCATAGCGCCCTTATTCAATATAGATTTTTATGGCAATTTTGAAGCAAGATAATGGTAAACATCTAGAGCAGTTGAAGTCTTCGAGAGATATTAAACGTTAAAGACTAATGAATGGCAAGACACTGCCATGAAACCTGATTCAAGCTCAGCAATATGTCTCCTTTTGATACAAAGAGAACTTTGAGAATTCGAGATTAATTCAAAGTACCATTACCCTGAGCTAAATCTCTGAGCTGCATTTTAAATACGCTTCTTTGGCAATTAAATTATCTGTTTTTAAACACATGATTCACAGTTCTGGATAAACTGCAGTATTGTGTTAATAAAACTAGAATACTGAGACAATCACTTTCGCAACATTGTGTTGTACTTGTAATGTTTGATTGGTGAGCACCACCACCACTAACTCTTTGTCTGGGACAACAAAATATTGATTTGCAAAACCTGCACCACCTCCACCGTGGCCTATTAGTTCAACCCCTCGGTCAAACCAAGTTTTTGTACCGTAACCTAAAGCCACTTCTTTTTCACCACTTGCTACCTGCGCCTTTTCCCCTGCAAAACGACCACTGTAAAGTATCTTGTTTGTACTTTCTTGAGACAAAATACGAATGCCATCAAGCTCTCCTTGATTGAGTAACATTTGCCCAAAACGACTCATATCTACTCCAGTACCAATCAGTGAAGTTGGTGCCGCATAATCTGTATGCATGAGTTTTAGCCAATGCCGATCCCCAGCTTTTCCTTCAGTCATCGAGTCTAGCCCGCCCTGTGGACCCATAAATTTGAGTAACAAGGTAATGAAATGATAATAATGATGTGATCCTTTAGCTACTTTTTCAAACATATCAGTCCGATAAATAAGATCAGTATGATTCATATTAAGCGGTGTTAAAATAAACTGGCGAATATATTCTTCATAGGTTCCTCCCGACACAGCTTCAATCACGGCACCTAACAATACATAACTAATATTACTATATTTGCTGACAGTACCGGGAGGAGTAACAAGGGTTTGATAATCTTGCAGCCTTTCATTAACCATGCGGGTTTCACCATAACGTGGTTCTCCATCAAGATGGATCCAAGCTGCCATTTTGCTATCAAAATCAGGTAGGCCAGAAGTATGACTCAACAAATGATTGATAGTGACCTCAACCGGAGCACCAGAGTCATCCACAGGTGAGTAATTTGGCAGATAAGTATCAATTGCTTCATCCAACGATATTAGGCCTTGTTCAACTAATTGAAAAATAGCGACTGAAGTAAAAGATTTCGTCATCGACCAAAAATGAAAGACATGCTCTTTAGTTACTTTTTCACCAGTAAGTCCATTAGCGATCCCATAGGCTTTTGAGAACACCGGTTTCCCTCGTTTTAAGACAGTAACATCCATTGCTGGCGGTATACCTTCAATAACGAGTGCTGATAAATAATTATCAAGGTCTTTAACTGTTTTTACATTGCTTGACTGTACGCTAGGTTTTGGTGCCAATACTATAAATTGCCCGATGTAGAGAGCAGCTCCTAGAATAAAAACAGTGAGAGTTATACTCCCCCATTTAGCCAGTTTTTTTAGTTGATTTTTCAATCTGTCTTCATCCCTTTTTGAATTGACATCCATTTATCACATTTCAGCTTAAATCCAGTGTCGCTTTTACCTAGCCACATCAGGCAGGGTATTCTTCGCTAAGCTTAGCATCCAATGCTTCAGGAAACATTGTCGTTTGAGTTCGACTCTCGCCTTCAATATAACAGGTCATAGAGATCCTTTCGATAACCAAGGGTACTATAACAACAAAGCAGTTTTCACACCGCCTGGACACAAAAGAGACGTTTCTAAATGGATTATTGTCGCGAATAAATGTTCAGATTAAGCTTTATAAGCCGAAGTCAATCGGCCTTCATCATGAATAGCTTTAGCTTGAATTAACCTAAAATACAGCTATAACGCAACTGCTATAAAATATAGAATTTATGGCAGCAGACATACCAAAAGGAGAGTGTAAATGTTATTTATCACCAACAGGGAACCAATAAGTTCAGTAAGGGTAATATCAAAAAACAAAAAAACCTTATGAGTTTGATTTTGATAAAAACGCACCGGCAAATTCAGTTTACTACTGTCATCGGGTTTCAAAGAATAATTACCAAGAAATTGGTTCACAAAAGCTAATGTCAGCACTAAAAGAGAGTAAAGCTAAACAGCTATTATTTTTCATCCATGGCTTTTCAAACCTACCGGAAGCTGACATTTTTCCACGAGCCGAAAAGTTTCAAAAGTACTTTGATAGTAAAGAAGAAAACCTTATTCAAGTGATCCCCTTAATATGGCCTTGTGATGACGATATAGGGATAGTGAAAGACTATTGGGATGATCAAAAATCGGCGGATGCCAGTGCAGCATCATTTTCTAGAGTTCTTCAATTTTTTATGGACTGGAGAGCCAAAGCTGCTGATGATGCCCCCTGCCTTAAACGCATGAATATCCTTGCTCACTCAATGGGCAATAGAGTACTTACAGAAACATTATCTTCATGGGAAAAATATGACTTAGCTAATGGTGTCCCACTCATTTTTAGAAATACTATTTTGATGGCTGCCGATATTGTAAATGAATCTTTAGAGACTAATCATAAAGATCGATTAATTAGCGAGTCTGCTCGAAATGTCTCTGTTTATTACGCACCTGATGACTTAGCACTTCGATCCAGTAAAATTTCCAACGTGAAAAACATGGTTGCTTCAAGACGTTTAGGCCCCGAAGATATAAACAAAGTTCAATCTAATGTTCATGCTATTGATTGCGCCGATTTAATAATCAATATGATAAATCTAAGGATCATTCATATTTGCTAGATGATGGGAATAATTAATAGACCGTGTCTTCAAACATATATAACTCAATAAAAACAGGGAGAGTAGCAGTTGATGATAAGCAGAAAAGGCAACATATTTTGTAATTAGATGTGCGCTAGTACACTTAATGGGGAGGCAAGACATATAGCTCACGTCAGTTATGTGTATTAGCGTTGTGGTACTAACTAGGATCTAATGAACGAGAGACTTTACCGCCACGCTCGGTCTAAAACTAAAAAGGGCTTACTTGTGAAAGTATGCCCTTTAAGTAACTACGAGTATTTTCCCATAGTGTTTTTTATGCCCACAATACTAACCGGGCAGTAGCAATCTATTAGATAGCGACAATGTTTTCAGCTTGTGGGCCTTTTTGGCCTTGAGTGACAACAAACTCAACGCGCTGGCCTTCAGCTAACGTTTTGAAACCTTCGCTAGCGATCGCAGAGAAGTGTGCAAAAACGTCTGGGCCAGACGCTTGCTCAATAAAACCAAAACCTTTAGTTTCGTTGAACCATTTAACGGTACCAGTAGTTGTATTAGACATAATATTATCCTGTAATTTAATAAATTAAGTGCGCCGATAAGACCGCATTTTTTGATGTTTCAGACTGAAATTTTGTAACACGTGGAAACTACAGGACGAGAATTTACGTAATGGAGAATTCAAACAAGAGACTTTCTTTCGAGCTGCGGGCACTATATAGAAGCCCTTAATTGAGGTCAAATGATTTGTATGTTTTTTGACCAGCTCTGTTTGTCCTATAGAACTCTAGTAAACGCTTTATTATATATTAACGATTAATCTCCTCCTTATTTATTCAAGTAAAAGTAGCAGTGAAAAGTCTGCAATTAGCCGGTTGGAGGCTACGGCCGGTTCCTCTCATTTTGTCAGGCGTTGTCACAGACTGTGTATAAACTGAGCTTAAGCCGTTAATTCGTTATATCTCAGAAAACAGGAGACTCCCGGCCTACCCGATTTAATTTCATCGTCGACGACCAAAAGAAATACCTTGTATTGCTGACACTATTTTCCATTTTTCTTGAAATTGTAACCCCTCTTGTAGGAGTTCTTATGCAGTATCGTTTTGCAAACCTTTGTATATCTGATTTCGAATAGGTATGCCAAACCATGCATCATAGGCAGCGTTCATAGAGGCAAGATATAAAGTAATGTGCTGGGTCTACAAGTATTTCCTAAATTAGGATATCGGGGCTAAATCTGGATTTAATCGGATGTTTCTGCGGCTGTAATTCATACACTATTAGGTTTATTGGACTATAACCCTACCAAATAACAACTTTCTCAAAGGATAGAGGTTCGCTATGGAATCTGCATCGTTTTTTGACAATGATAAATATATGCCACACGGTGTATGCTACTCATGGCAACCCGAAATTTTATGGACCACAGCCATATCTGATGTTGTGATAGCCCTCGCTTATTTTTCGGTTACCGCTGCAGTGATTGTGTTTGTGAAACGGCGCAAAGACTTACCTTACCCTTGGTTTTTCATCCTAGCGGGCTCGATCATTTTTGTTGCCTGTGGTCTATCCCATTTAGTCAGCGCAATCGTAATTTGGCAGCCTATTTACGGGATCTCAGCTATTGTCAAAGCAATCACTGCAATCGCCTCGATGTCGACCGGAATAATTATCTGGTGGGTGTTGCCTTTTTTTCTCAAATTGCCCAGCCCCACCATGTTAGAACAAAAAAATGAAGCATTGCAGTCATCGATGAAAAAGTTAAATTTTGCTCAAGATCAGCTGGTAGAATCTAGAAAAATGGCGTCTTTAGGAGGTTTAGTCACTGGGGTAGCCCATGAGATTAACACCCCAGTAGGCACTGCGGTCACAGCAGTGACACATTTAATTGATTTTACCGACAACTTAAAATTTAGTCTGTTGACTACCGATATGTCGGTCACAGCATTCAACAAATTTCTAACAGAAGTCACTACATGTTCAACCATGATCAATAAAAATTTAATCAGAGCCAGTGATATTATTACCAGTTTTAAACAAGTGGCTGTTGATCAATCAGACAAACATATACGGTTATATAACGCTAAAAAATATATGGATGGGGTCTTGATGAATCTGCGACCAATAGTTGGACAAACACCCTATGAAATCACGCTGAGCTGCGCTGACGATATTGAAATTTATGGTGACCCAGCAGATGTCGCACAAGTTTTCACCAATTTAGTGATGAATTCCTTACAGCATGGCCTTGATGGGATGGAGGAAGGACAGATTAGCATAGCAGTTTCCCAGCAAGATCAGACTATTTTGATCCATTATCAAGACAATGGTCGCGGGATGAGTGCAATGCACCTAGAACAAATATGTGAACCATTTTTCACCACCAAACGTGGTTTAGGCAGCAGTGGTTTAGGGATGCATATTGTTTATAATCTAGTGACGCAGTCACTCAATGGAACGATTGATTGTGCCAGTGAAGTAGATCATGGGACACAGTTTACGATTAAATTTGCTGCCAATAGTGGTCAATAACCGACTGACACATAGTAATTGTACTCTCTGATAATAGTTATTATCAAAACATTGTCATTATGTGAGTACTCAGCTGAATCCAATATAGGGTGTTATTTGCTTGCATACTGGGCGCGTTTAATTTTCATTGTAGCGCCTGTTGATTACCTCAAGGGTCACTCATTGGAAGCTTCCTCTATACGCTAATCAGCTATCTCTTGGATGCAATAAATTCTATAGTTGACGCATAGCTACCGTTTTAACCAACCTGATAACAGGCACTTTGAGAACCAATTATGCGCCTAGAAAACTAGCCACTTGCCGTTGCCTAATTGGGATTAAATTAGATTTATTTCTATGTATCACCTTCAATACCACAGCTATAATCCCTATAGTGTCTAGGTAAGCAAGCTACTGGATAATATATTTTCCTAGCATCAGATAATGAGGAAGTATATCGAAATGAATACGAAGCTTGCTAAGTACTTCATATTTTCCTTCCATGGCATATCGATTGGGACATTATTTATGATTTTTTCCAAAAAAAATATTTCAGTAATCTACTTCACTTTATTTGTTGCTATCAGTCAGAATGTTTGGTCTCAGAAGGTGCGAATGGTTACCACTGACTGGGCACCTTATTACGCTTCGACCTTAGAATCTGGAGGTGTTGTAGCAGAACTCGTGCAGAGCGCTCTTCTAAGGGGAGGACATGAATCAAGTCTCAGTTGGTATTCTTGGATCACAGCAATGAAAATGGCAAAAAATGGTTCTGCTGATGCTGTAATGGGAGCCTATTACTCAGAAGAACGTGCTGAAATTTATAATTATAGCGAGCCCATTTTCTCAGTGGATGTGGGATTGATAGCTCTGAAATCTTTAGGTATAGATAAGTATGAGGGGCTGCAGTCACTTGATCCTTACCTGATTAGCGTGATGCGCGGCTGGGTGTATACACAGGAGTTCGACAACGCTGATTTTCTAAACAAACAAATAGTCGTTAATCAAGTTTTTGCCGTTCGTATGCTTTTTGCCAAGCAAGTTGATATTGTTGCTGCCTCAATCTCAGTGTTTAAGCATGAAGCTAATTTTTTAACGAATAGTAAAAATCAGGACATTGTCGTGTTAAATCCTTTACTTGATTCAAAGCCTTTGTATCTTATATTCAGTAAAACGATCCCTAATTCTAAAGAATTAGTTAAGAATTTTAATGCAGGCATGGCGAGTATTCGTGCTGATGGAACATTCCAAAAAATTCTTGATAAACATGGCTTTTAACACTGAAAGATCAATATCGCTGCAAGCGTAATTATCAACCTTTGCCGCCCTCCAAAGTCCCTCTAGTAATTAAGGGGTTAAAGCGACATAATCATTTAATTATGAGTATCCAATAAAACTGTTATGCCCCTAAAATTTAAGTCACTCCAAATAGCGTTAAACATTAAAGTCAAGCCAATGGCAACGAATACCATGAGCTTGAGACAAGACAACAGAGTGTCTGCTATTAGCTGTTTGATGCCTTGCCTCAAAACTAATATATAGTATAGATCTGATCTAAAGTGGCCGTTCAGGAAGAGAGTTAACGCCGCCAATCCAGGCAGCCAAAGCACACCTAACCCGAAAATCAACATTTATTGACTACTCAGCGATGTATTTTAATACTAACGCCTCAATAAATTAGCAGCCAGCGGCAAAACCGAGTTAAGGCTGTCTGGTGCTGATAGCGCATAATTATATGATTTATACCGCTCTGGATGCCATAGGATGTTCCGGGTTTAGTTGGAGCAAGTCCCATAAGTTACCGTAAAGATCCTCAAATACAGCAACCATCCCGTAGTCTTGCTCTTGTGGTTTTCTGATGAATTTTATGCCCTCAGATATCATTCGATTGTAATCTCGCCAAAAGTCATCTGTATTTAAAAAAAGAAAAACTCGACCACCTGTTTGATTTCCTACAAAATCAAATTGTTCCGGCTTAGATGCTCGAGCTAACAGTAATGTAACACCATTCGAACCAGGCGGCGAAACCACTACCCAACGTTTATCTTGTGCTGGTTGATAAGTATCTTCAACAAGTTCAAATTGTAGTTTGTTTACATAAAAATCAATTGCCTCATCATAATCTTTTACAACAATGGCAATGTGTATTATTGATTGTTTCAATCTAGCTAACCTTTAAAATTCAAATTAATCCGATGCTGATTTATTTCAGCGGTATTACCTCTTAATATTGCAGATGCTCGGTTGCAAAACATGACACTAATCTATTAAAACTTCCGCTTTAACACAGAGCGGCCGTTTTAATGAATCTGATAACAGGCTCTTTGAGAACTGAATATGCGCCTACAAAACTAGGAACTTTTCATACTAAAGCAGACGTCATTGACCAGCAGTGAAGGTCCCAAAAAGGGGATAGTGCCCTAAGATTTGCCGGCTTTATCCCGTGCTTTTTCATACATTGCTATTCCCGTTCTGCTTTTGACAGAAACGTCAAAGTGCGCTCTCTTTACTGCTAGATATTCTGGGTTAGAGAAAAAATCTTCCATGACTTGTTTGCTGGGAAATTCAATAGTAAAAACACGGTTTATCTCAGCAGATTCTTTTGATCGCAGCACTTCTGCAATCTTAAAATCATAACCGAAAGAGCCACCGACAGCCTTTAAAAGCGGTTCCATACCCTCGCGATATTTTTGGTATTCTTCATCATCAATAACATGTAGTCCGATCACTCTTTCATAAGCCATATTTATTCCTCACTGCAATTATTTTATCATTTACACTTAACCAATCAGTAGCGCAAATGCACTTCACGGTTACACCAACCTGCTTTCTAGGGAACAGTGTTAGAACAAAGACATCATCAATATCAAGTAGTTCGAGCTGCGCTAACTAGAATAATTCGATGTGCTGAGTAATATCAAGCAGCTTTACTATTAATTTTTGCGAACAAAACGTAATTGGAGGGTTGAATGCCATGCCACTGAAAAATTCACCATGACCAAAAAATGCGACAGATGCCGCTCTTTGTGGGATTTTTCAGCATAAGAAATAGTAGTTATTTTTTTGTTTTCTCTGATAAACAATGAAGTAATTATTGACTGATCCCGAGCGCACAAGTTTATAACTCAAGTCTCATCTTTCGACCGCCGACGAGTTTTAAGCCATTCTTTTGATAGAAAGTCACTGAGCGTTCAAATGCAGGCAGCGGCGGCGTACACAGTTCAATACAAACACATCCCCGTAGTCTCGCTTGCTCTTTAACTTGCTCTAATAATAGTGATCCGATCCCCGTTGTCCGATACTCAGGGGCCACATAAAACTCTTGCACTTGCGCAACCTTACCCCCTGCGTACAATGCATAGGTCTGACTCATCGTGGCTAGTGCAATGGCTTCACCATCAAGAAAACCTACTACTGCACTATAGTGCCCATCTTCAATCAGCACAGCACTTTGCTGAATTGTCTCTTGCAAATCAATAGCAAAATGTTGGGTATGGGTTAAATTGCAAATTTCACGAGTGAGTTCAACTACCATAGCTCCTATAATTTCAGCATGATTGGCTGTCGCTTGTTTAAAATATATATTCATTTGTACTCTCTACTATGCCCTTACTGGTATTTTTCAATGATTTATATAGATGAAACTAAAGTATACACATACATATTTATCGATATAATACGAATTTACGCATACCTATGGTGCATTTTTGTATGGATTGGCGATCAGTAAAATTCGATTGGAATCGGGCTAAAGCCTTTTTAGTAACCGCCCAAGAAGGCTCTTTAACAGCAGCTGCGCGCGCACTTGGCCTCACTCAACCTACGTTATCAAGACAAGTGTCGAGCCTTGAAAAAGAGTTAGGTGTCGCACTGATTGAACACAGTGGTCGCGGTATTACTCTGACAGCGAGTGGCCTTGAATTATTGGAGCACGTACGTGCTATGGGAGATGCCGCCAATCAATTATCACTCGCTGCATCAGGCCAGTCGCAAACGATTGAAGGCACTATCTGTATCACCACGACAGAGCTAACCGCAGCCTATATCCTGCCTCCTATCATCCTAAAACTGAGGAAGTTTGCGCCAGGGATTCGCATTGAACTGATAGCCTCCAACAGCGTCAGTGATTTAAAGAGGCGAGAAGCTGATATTGCTATCCGCTATTTTAGGCCCACCCAAGCTGATTTAATCATCAAAAAAGTCTGTGAGCTTTCAGGACAACTCTATGCTACACCCAGCTATTTAGACAGTATCGGCAATCCCAGTACCTTAGCAGAACTTAAAAACGCTGAATTCATCGGCTTGAGTCATAATAATACGATAAAAAACACGCTGTACACTATTGGCCAACCTCTTAGCGAAAAAAACTTCCCGGTCTTTACTGACAATCGTATCGTCCATTGGGAATTGGTCAAACAGGGCGTTGGCATTACCGTAGTGCCAGAGCAAGTGGGAGACAGCGAGCCCCTGGTGCAAAGGGTTATACCCGAATTGCAACTCCCACCCAGTGAAGTTTGGCTTACCTCACACAGAGAGTTAAGAACCAGCCGCAGAGTGCGATTAGTGTTTGATTTTTTAGCCCAGCAGCTCTCGCAATTATAATTATGCTGTTTTTGTTGTGACGCTATGCAATAAAAAGCCATGCCTCTATGATCGATAATTGACTGAACTAGAGTGTGATACAAGGTATTCAATTAATATCAGCCATTAAATAAATGGCGGTTAGCGCCGTCGCTAACTTTTTTCCCTTGGCTCAGTTTAAGCATTCGCGAGCATGCCCTTCTATCACCCTAGGGAATACGATACCCTAGCTGTCTCTAAACGATTGATCATTAAATCTATGAAACCCAGCAATTGTGCTATTTATCTAAATTTTTTGCAGACACAGTTAAACGCTCTCAAAAGTGAGCAGAAGGCTATCTCTGCCAGACGTTACTTTCCCGCAGGTATCCACAGCTTAGGAGTTACAGCTAAAGATATAACGGGGGTGGCGACTGAGTTTAGGGTCCGGTTTGAACATCTTAGTGCAACGCAAACTTTAGCCCTGACTGAAACTTTACTTAAAAAGGCCCGTTACAGTGAAGAAGTACTACTGGCACACGCTCTAATTAATCCTTATGTTAAACGCAATTTTGATGATGACTTACTCATTCGCTTTCAGTATTGGTTAGAACACTACGCCACTAACTGGTCCCATGTTGACGACTTGTGCATCAAAACCGCCTATCAGTTTTTAGTAGCGCGTCCCCTTCTGATTGAGTCCACCCATATCTGGTCTGATTCAAACAGTCCTTGGTGTCGACGAGCCAGTAATGTGGTGTGGGTTAAGTTTATTCACCGTAAAATAGCAAAAACTATTTATCACTTAAATCCAGAGTTAGTCTTTGCCAATACCGATAAGTTACTATCAGATTCAGATCCGTTTGTACAAAAGAGCATCGGCTGGTTACTCAAAGCCACGTCCATTCACCATCCAATATTGGTATTGGAGTACCTCGCCCAAAAGCATTTACTTATGCCACGCGCTACCCTAAATTATGCCCTTGAAAAAGTAACAACTGAACAGCGAAAAGCTATGCAACAGTTAAAAACTTCCCATGATCAGTAATAATGTAACCGCTGTGCGAGCAAGTACCTACACTCAACAAAGCGACCAATCATCCAGTTTTAAAAGTAGAGGAAAGCCTATGAGCAGTTTGATCTCTATCGTCGATCTCAACAAAAAATACGCGGGAAAGTCTGTATTAAAAAACATTTCGCTAGAGTTAAAGAGCGGTCAAATCTTCGGCTTATTAGGCCCCAATGGCGCCGGTAAAACCACTTGCTTACAAGCCATTTTAGGCTTGATCAGTTTTAACGGCAGTATCGACGTGATGGGGCACGATCCCCGCCATGCGCGGGTAAAGATGCTCAGTGAACTCGCCTACATATCGGACGTCGCGATTTTGCCAAAGTGGCTTAAAGTTGAGCAGTGCATCAGCTATATGAGTGCCTCGCACCCTAAATTTAATTCAAAAAAAGCCCTCGCCTTTCTGGCTAAAACTAATGTCAGTCTAAGCTCTAAAATTAAGACCTTATCCAAAGGCATGATAACTCAAGTGCATTTGGCTCTGATGTTGGCGATTGACGTCAAAATATTAGTATTAGATGAGCCTACCCTGGGTTTGGATTTACTCACCAGAGCACAGTTTTACGAGCATTTATTAGAGGACTTTTACAGCGACCAGAAGTGCATTTTAATCACCACCCACCAAGTCGAAGAAATAGAGCATATCCTCACCGACATCGCTTTTATTCAAGAGGGTGAATTAATCCTCAGCGACAACGTACATCACTTGCAACAGCGTTATCGCCACGTGGCAATAACAGCCGATAAAATAGCGGCGGCTAAGTTGCTCAATCCTATTTACAGCCATAGTCAAATGGGGCTTACTGCTATGATGTTTGTTGACATAAACGATAACAAACTCGCCGAGCTGGGACCAGTATCAACCCCCACACTGGCTCAAATTTTTATCGCCACGCTGGGTCCTGCAAAACAGACAGTGGAGGAACAATTATGAAAAAACTACTATTTGCCTTTAAGAGAGAATGTTGGGAATACCATGCAAGTTTCTTCACCTTACCGTTACTTTTAATTGCCATTTTACTCGCTCTGCCAGTGTTAGGGCTGCTTGGCAATATCGATTTAGAGGTGGTCTTATTTCATGATTTACAAAGCGCTAAACCATTAGAACTTGTCAACATTATCACTCAAGTAATTCCCTTTGCTGTGCTGGCTATATTTGCCCTTTTTTCCTTCATCGTGCAGGCATATTATTTGATTAATTGTCTAGCTGAAGAAAAACGCGATCTATCAGTGATGTTTTGGCGCTCACTACCGGTCAGTGACTGGCAAACAATCTGGGTAAAACTGGTCACCGGTGCCTTGCTTATCCCCAGTATTTATATGCTTGGCGCAGCCATACTCTACCTATGTTTGATGCTGCTAAGCGCTGCACTGATGTGGTTCAACTATCAGTTAGCCCTCACTGAACTGATTTTATCGATATCGACACTGGTGACCTTTGCCACCAGCTGGCTACTGGTTTTTAGCAACGCACTTTGGTTACTGCCACTTTATACTTGGTTAATGCTCGCCTCAATCATGGCCAAGAAGTCTCCTTTCCTATGGGCAATCGTACCGGTTGCCACGACACTCATGATAGAGTCAATCATGGTCAGTTGGTTCGCCTGGCCCAACCATTATATCTATAACATGCTCAGCAGCTATTTTTGGCCACAACAATCCTTTGCTCTGTCACTGAGTACACTCAGCGAGCTATCCTCGATCCATAAACCGCTAAACCCATACGGCCTGATGGCAGCTATCATTCTGCTGTACACAACTTACTGCTTGCGCAAGCGTGGCTAGCACTTTTTATACCCAGAGGGCCTGCACCTTAGGCCGCTCTCTATATACTAAATAAAACACTCTACTGTTGGTTGGGTCTAATGATGGCCTGTCTCACGAAAAGATGTTTAATGCATCTGTATTAATAGGATGTCAGACGTATATAACCGCTAAAATAGTCGCACTAGCAGCTATCAACTGACACCACTAAAACCACCTGGCCACCGGTAATCCATTTATACGTCATTTGACGTATCTTAATGAGTTATTCACCCCATAGCAGACAGCACAGATTTATCCCACAATGAGAGGAAATATGTGCTCTTTGAGGGCACTTAGCACTGCCCTTCATCAAATGCCATATACAGTTATAACCTTATGAAAATCAATAGCTAAATATTATGTACAGCTGTTGATTACTAGACCTTATATGCAATAGTCTAGATGACTAGCAACCCTTTAAGGCTGTAGCGCAACGCAGTGAATAGGCCTTAAAAGCAGTCTGGGCCATCACTTGAGTATTTAGTGACAAGAGGAAGGGCTAACGACATGTTAATTGAGCAAATACTTGCCAGTTTCAGCGATTGTGATCTGTGCAAAATAATTCTGTCATATCAATCGCAGTACAGCAACTAAGCCACTGATAAATAACAGCTATCATTTCTGTTTAGTAAGTGTTAAGAAGAGTAATACACTAGAGATCATATAATTAAATCCATCATTCACCAAGGGTTTAATCGTATTCTCCCAAAGCGCCAGTGACATCATATTCAATAACAGGATACCAATGCAAAACCCTACAACTACGTCAATACTACCCTCAGATGAGAGCCCAATCGAGACAAAAGCACCTAGCTGGCACGCACACTTAAACTTACATTTTGGCATGAGTAAACGGGGGGTAGTATTAAAAAACACTTCTCATAAAGGTCCACTCTATGTGCAAAAGCCTTTTTATCCGGAGGGCTCGGATCTCGCCCACGTCTATATTTTACATCCACCCGGTGGTTTAGTATCAGGCGATAAGTTAATGATTAACATCAAAGCTGATAAGGATGTAAAAGCACTGTTAACCACCCCTGGAGCTGGCCGAGTTTACCGTGCGCGCGCCGATCAGGTACTACAGCAGCAAATTGTGACGCTAGAGGCGCAAGCCGGTGCTTGTATTGAATGGCTGCCTCTTGAAACTATTCTCTACCCCGGTGCAAACACTCGGTTACAGACGTCTGTTTCACTGGCACAAGGTGCTAGCTTTATTGGCTGGGATATCTGTACTTTGGGATTGCAAGCGTGCGGGCTACCTTTTTCTTGCGGTAGTGTAGAGCAATGCCTGACTATTGAAGTGCAGGGAAAAACGGTATTGCGGGAGCGGCTGGTGATTAATGACGACAACCGTTATTTACTGACAGAGCCTGCCGGTTTTGCCAACCGACCCGTTAATGCACTGATGGTGGCAGGCCCCTTTAATACTGACACTGACCATGAGCAAATGTTAGTTGAACTGCAACGCTGTTGTGCGCAATTGACGCCAACTGAGAGTGTTGATAAAGCATTGCAGCCAGCCCTGAGCAGCGTCACTTTGTGTGGCGGTTTTATTTTAGTGCGCTATCTAGGTCACTGCTGTGAGCAGGCGCGGCTGTTATTCACTCAGTGTTGGGGGATACTGCGTCAGCAGTTGTTAGCTAAAGCGGCATGCGCCCCTCGTATCTGGGCCACTTAACCTAATTACCACCTTATTAAACTCTAAGATATTCGAGGAATCATATGGATCTGCTACCCAGAGAAAAAGACAAACTATTATTATTCACTGCCGCACTACTGGCCGAAAGACGTCTCAAACGCGGTGTAAAGCTCAATTATCCGGAGGCAATGGCGTATATTTCTATGGAAATTATAGAAGGCGCCCGTGATGGCCAAAGTGTCGCGCAGCTAATGAGCTACGGCAAAACCTTGTTAAGCGCAGAGCAAGTGATGGACAGTGTTCCCGACCTTATCGCTGAAGTGCAAGTGGAGGCAACATTCCCAGACGGGACTAAGCTGGTCACAGTACACAACCCAATCAACTAGCGACAGGAGCACATTATGATTCCAGGTGAAATTCAAGTTGCCAAGGGTGACATCACCCTCAATGTTGGGCGTAAAACACTAAAGATACGGGTTGAAAACAGCGGCGATCGCCCGATTCAAGTCGGGTCTCATTATCATTTTTACGAGACTAACCCCGCGCTGCAGTTCGATAGAGAACCTTGTCTAGGTTATCGCTTAAACATCGCCTCGGGGACGGCGATACGCTTTGAGCCCGGTCAAGGACGCAGTGTTGAGCTGGTTGAATACGCCGGTTCTAAAACCATTTACGGCTTTAGAGGCCAAGTGATGGGCAAAGTGCAGGTACAGGCAAAAGGAGACCCACAATGAGCAGTATCGATAGAGCGAGTTACGCGCAAATGTTTGGCCCGACAACGGGCGACAGAGTACGCCTTGGCGATACAGAGTTATGGATCGAAGTTGAAAAAGATCACTGCCTGTACGGTGATGAAGTCAAATTTGGCGGCGGAAAAGTTATCCGCGACGGTATGGGTCAGTCACAGCAAAGTAATCAGAGCGCTGTCGATACTGTGATAACCAACGCCTTGATTCTAGATTACTGGGGGATTGTCAAAGCCGATGTCGGTATCATCGATGGGCAAATAGCGGCAATTGGCCGAGCCGGCAACCCAGATATTCAAGACGGGATTGATATTATTATTGGCCCAGGCACCGAAGTAATAGCTGGCGAAGGGGCTATACTCACCGCCGGTGGCATAGACGCGCACATTCATTTCATTTGCCCACAACAAATAGAAGAAGCGTTGATGTCCGGTGTTACCACTATGATCGGTGGAGGTACAGGCCCTGCAACCGGTACTAAAGCGACCACTTGTACTCCCGGTCCCTGGAACATTGGCAAAATGCTGCAAGCCACTGACAATATGCCAATGAACTTGGGCTTTTTAGGCAAGGGCAATAGCAGCCTCCCCGAGGCACTGGCAGAACAACTTGAAGCCGGCGCTTGTGGTTTAAAGTTGCACGAGGACTGGGGAACGACGCCTGCGTCAATTGATAATTGTCTCAGTGTCGCCGAACAGTACGACGTGCAAGTCGCGATCCATACTGACACCTTAAATGAGTCCGGATTTGTCGATGACACTTTAGGGGCTTTTAAGAATCGTGTCATTCACACTTACCATACCGAGGGTGCTGGCGGTGGTCACGCTCCCGATATTATAAAAGCCTGCGCCTCTCCCAATGTGCTGCCCTCTTCCACTAACCCAACACGGCCTTACACGCATAACACTGTCGATGAACACTTAGATATGTTGATGGTCTGTCATCATCTGGACAGTAACATACCGGAAGACGTCGCCTTTGCAGATTCACGAATTCGCAAAGAGACCATAGCCGCAGAGGATATTTTGCACGATCGCGGTGCATTTAGTATGATTTCTTCAGATTCTCAAGCCATGGGTCGAGTCGGAGAAGTCATCACCAGAACTTGGCAAAGTGCTCACAAAATGAAAGTGCAAATGGGTCTGCTTGAAGAAGATTTAGAGCGCGGCTGTGATAATTTCAGAGCCAAGCGCTATATCGCAAAATACACCATAAACCCGGCAATCACGCATGGCATTTCAGAGCAAGTAGGCTCTATCGAAGTGGGCAAACTGGCCGATTTAGTACTCTGGAAACCCGCCTTTTTTGGGGTAAAACCCGAACTCATCATTAAAGGCGGCATGATCGCGGCGGCGAAAATGGGTGATCCAAACGCCTCGATACCCACACCGCAACCTGTGCACTACCGGCCAATGTTTGCATCATTCGGTCAAGCGCCTGCCAATACCTGTATCACTTTTGTGGCGCAGGCGGCCATTGATAACCAAGTAGCGCAACAGCTGGGCCTTAAACGCCAGTTAGTCGCCTGTAAAAACACCCGCAACATCGCCAAAAAAGACATGTTGTTAAATGACTGGCTACCGGATATCAGCGTCGATCCGCAAACCTATGAAGTGCGTGCAGATGGTGAGTTACTCCAGTGCGAACCAGCTACTACTCTGCCTTTAGCGCAGCTGTACAACCTTTTTTAGTCGCCGATTTAGGAGAACATAGATGTTTGAAGTCCACCAGCGTATCGGCACCCATTGCCACGACCGGGTCGATGCCTATATAGAGCTTAATCACGAACAGCGCGAGCGAGGCCGTTTATTACTCACCAGTGCTTGCGGTGAAGAAGTACGGCTATTTCTAAAGCGCGGCCACCCCTTAATAGTAGGGGAATATTTACAAGCCCAGTGTGGTCGTATTATCCAGATTAAAGGCGCCAGTGAATTAATCTCTATTGCCAAGTGTGAGGACTGGCCAACCTTTTCCCGTGCCTGTTATCACTTAGGTAATCGCCACGTCAAGCTACAAATAGGCGAGCGTCAGTTAATGATAAAACCTGACCATGTACTAGAAGATATGCTACGTCTGTTAGGTTTAAGTATAGACCAGCAACAGCAAATATTTACTCCAGAATCAGGAGCCTATCAAAATGGCCACGCCCATTAATCGCCCATTATCTGAGCCTGTCGTGAGTAATAGTGGCTTGTTGCGTCTGCTTCAATTAAGCAGTGTCAGCTTGCCGGTCGGCGGCTATGCGTTCTCTCAAGGTCTAGAATACGCGATTGACACTGACTGGGTCACCAATGAAGCGCAAGTAGAACAGTGGATAGCAACCCAGCTAAGCGAGGGGATCGCGCAACTTGATTTACCCATTTTAAGAGAGTCCATGCAAGCACTTGATACGCAAGACATTCAAGCGCTGAGATACTTAAATCAACTGATCATTGCCACGCGCGAGAGTAAAGAGCTACGCCTAACCGATACCGCCATGGGTGCTGCTCTGGTGCGGTTATTAAATCAGCAGCTAATCCCCGTTATGTTTGCTAAAAAGGAAGATGTCAGTTTTGTGTTGGCTTTTGCGGTTGGGGCACACCACTGGGGCATCCCCTACCACACCACTGCACTGGGGTTTTGTTGGTCATGGCTAGAAAATCAAGTGGCTGCTGCAACTAAATTAGTGCCACTGGGCCAAAGCCAAGCCCAGCGCTTACTGGGAAATTTACAACCTAACTTAATCTCGGCGATTGCCGCATCTGTACAGATTAAGACTGAACATGTCGGCGCTTGCCTACCTGCACTCGCCATTGGCAGCGCTTTGCATGAAAGCCAATACAGCCGTCTTTTTCGTTCTTAATCAATTATTTATACATTAATTTAGCAAAAGGAAAAGTCATGCGGATCTATATTGAGCAAAATATTAAGGAGGCACACAATGGCGCCGGCCTAGCGGTACACGCCATTGGCCGCGTCTGACACTCATGCCAATACCAGCGGCTTTTTCGCCTCTAAATAATCATCTACCCATTTAGGAAACAGGATATTTTATGCAACAACTCAAACAAACATTACGCATTGGCGTCGGCGGCCCTGTGGGCTCAGGCAAAACCGCACTGTTACGTGCGCTGTGTAGCGCGCTGCGCGATCATTACGAAATAGGCGTCGTCACCAACGATATCTACACTAAAGAAGATGCCAAATTTCTCACCGAACACCAAGCGTTAAGTGCCGATCGCATTATCGGTGTTGAAACGGGCGGTTGCCCACACACTGCCATTCGCGAAGACGCTTCAATGAATTTAGCGGCCATTGATGAGCTGCTTGAGCGTCATGGTGAGCTGGACATTATCTTTGTTGAAAGCGGCGGAGACAATCTTAGTGCGACCTTTAGTCCAGAGCTATCTGATTTAACGTTATATGTAATCGACGTATCCGCAGGTGATAAAATCCCTAGAAAAGGAGGCCCCGGGATCACTAAATCAGACTTACTTATTATCAATAAAACCGATTTAGCACCGCTGGTGGGCGCCTCTTTGCAAGTGATGGACGTTGACGCTAAACGCATGCGCAAAGCGCGCCCTTTTGTCTTTTCTAATTTAAAGAAATCTCAGGGACTGCAGAATATTATCGATTTCATCATCACCCAGGGCATGTTAGAGCACAAAGAGATTGCTGTAGAAGCTGTCTAGACTAATTTTTAAAAGCGGCAAATGAAACCGCTTTACAATTAGTTAAGTCAATTTTTTAGTCTATATTGAATGTTATTAAAAAGCTGTTCATCCAACGAACCTTAATATAAGATAACTAAAATATATTCTTTAACAGCGACTCCCTATAGGAATCCACATGGCCAATACCAGAAAGTCCGCTTATTGGCCAGTCATCTATTTTGCTTCTTCGATTATCATCAGCTGTGCATCACATGCTCAGCCGATTACCTTATATTATAACGCCGAGCAAAAGCCGAAAGCTTGGCTAGATATTAACAATCAACCCAATGGCTTTGCCTACGAAGTCGCCGCTAGCATTTTAGATAAGGCAGAGATTGAATTTACTGCGAAGGCGGTGCCTTTTATGCGCGGCATAACCAGTACCAAACACTGCAAGGGAATCATGACAGGCGTGTTTAAAACAAAAGCTCGCGAACAATTTCTGAACTATTCCCTACCCATCGTTGCCGATAAAGCCGTCGTTGTCAGTCGTATCGAGGACAACTTTATCTATACAAAAATGACAGATTTGTTAAACCACAAAATCGTCTATTTACGCGGCGCCTCTTTTGGCAACGCCTTTGCTAATATTGAGTTCAAGCTCGATAAAGTCACCCACCAAAATCCCGCAATAATGCTGCGTTTATTAGTACGTAAAAGAGTTGATTTGGTCATTTTAAACCCGGGATTAGCCACGGTTGAATTTGCGGCTCAAGCAGCGAATATCAACATGCAAAAATTTAGAGTATCAGACACTGCCTTATCTGAAGTCGACAACTATTTAGTCTATTGTAAAAAAGCCCCTAAATCGTACCTGCCCATATTTAACAGAATCAATGCTGCGATTGAGGCACTAAAGCGAGATGGCACCTTCGATAATATTATGAAAAGCTACTAAACTGCATTTATTTAACTGATAAAGCAGATGATTTGCAGCCCACTGCAAAATATTTACCACTAAAGCCTAGAATCCCTATATAATATGCGCCTTTTTATTTGCAAGTATATAGGTAAAGCTAAGAGCGCCTATCAATTGCTTTACCTATCGAGATATACCTATGAAATTTTCAGCCCTAGATTTAGATCCTAAGTTACAACAAGCTATTGAGGCTTGCGGATACTCAGTTATGACGCCCGTGCAACAAAAAGCGATCGTACCTGCTAGACGTGGTAAAGATGTATTAGCCAATGCCCAAACCGGCACCGGCAAAACCGCCGCTTTTGCACTGCCAATACTGCAACAAATTTGCGACCAGCCAAAACAAGTTGAACCAGGCTACTGCCGCGCTATTATATTAACCCCGACACGCGAGCTTGCCGAACAATTAAGCGAGACCATCAATCGCTATGCTCAGTGCTTAGAACTGAACATTAACGCCGTTTTTGGTGGCGCAACGATGGATTCGCAAAAGAAAAAACTCAGTCGCGGTGTCGACATACTGATCGCAACACCCGGTCGTTTACTTGAGCACTTAGTACAGTGCAATATTAATTTATCGCGTGCAGACTTTGTGGTCTTAGATGAAGCCGATCGCATGTTAGACATGGGTTTTGTTACAGATGTCGCCAGTATCTTACGCCATACCCCTGATTCTCGTCAGACAATGTTATTTTCTGCGACTATCTCCGCTGAAGTTCAGCATCTTTCAAAATCTATTTTAAGGCGCCAAGTTGAAGTTCGCGCCTCAAAAATGAACGCCACAGCCGATACCATCGAACACGTGGTATACCCTGTTGAAGAGCGCCGCAAAGCCGATCTATTTGCCGAACTCATTCACAAACACAACTGGTTTCAAGTACTGGTATTTACCAGCACTAAAGCGCAGGCTGATGCACTGGTTAGAAAACTTAAAAACACCGGTGTCACCACCGCTATTTGCCACGGTGATAAAACTCAGGGGACCCGCAGACGTGCGCTGGCTGATTTCAAATCTGCCAAAGTCCAAGTCCTAATTGCGACGGAAGTGGCTGCTCGCGGGTTAGACATACCTGGACTTGAGTACGTGGTCAACTATAACCTTCCCTACTTGGCTGAAGATTACGTACACCGTATTGGTCGTACCGGTCGAGCGGGTAATAAAGGATATGCAATCTCATTTGTCTCTCGTGAAGAAGAACGAGCACTGAGTAATATTGAGCGTTTAATCAGTACTAAAGTAAAACGTATCCACATGCCTGGTTACGATGTAAGTAACCGTGAAAATTTGCGTAAAAACATCGCCAAAGGTCGTAAAAAAGCGCCGAGCAATAAAGCCACCCACACTAAAATCTCCCGCACTGCGACAAAGCCCATTAAACAAGGCAAGCCAAGTAAAGCCCGCACCCAGCGCTAAAAAACAAAAAAGGGCCCTACAGGCCCTCTTTCTATGTTGCGATGGATCATTCAGTGTTAATAAGTCTTTTTTATATTGCGACAGCGCTTACATATACCAGAGCCTGTTTGCGCATCCATTTTTGCCACTGCCTCCATCATCGGTACTTCAACCCCACATAAAGTCTTACCAGCCCCCTCGGCCATAAAATGGTTCTTTGATACTTTGTTAATGCTGCCTGTTTGGTTTTCCGTGAGCCAGCCAATGGCCAGCAACGCAGGTTTTAGCTGCTCACCTTTCATTAACGCTTCAATATCAACGCCATTAATAACTAACCCATCGATGATACAATTGTGCAATTGCGCACCACTAAAATTGACAGAATTAAAGCGACTGTTGCTAAGGTCAGCATCTTCAAACTCGATAGGATCAACTGTAGCTTCACTAAATTCATCACAGCTGCCAGAGCTTATTTGGCTAAATTTTGCACCACTTAAATTGACTAAATTAAAAACACTTTTGCTTAAGTTCACATCATAGAAAGTACTTTGCGATAGATTGATGTTTGAAAAATAATTCACTGCTAAATTAACGTTGTTAAATGTCGACTTATACAAATTCACATCATCAAAACTTGATTCAGGCATAGAGCACTGATGGGCGACATGCTGGCCGCTATAGATTGTAGACTTCATAATATCCCTATCATATTAATTAACACTAAATGAACAGTGCATGGCGTTTCGCTGCGCATTATGCCACTTCTTGTTCTGCATCTCTACGAGAATAGATCAATTTTAAGTCACTTTTATGAAGACTTTATTAAATGTTTAAACCAACGCAGTGGCGGCGCAAAAAAAGCGTCTCCTGAGACCGCTTTACTGACATTTAATATTGCATCACACTGCGCGGATTGATCTATCTGACACATGCTTTGCAGCATGAGGTTAAAATTATCGGGGCTAGCGGCAAAGCTTGCGAACATTAACCCTTGAGCATGCTGATCCGCCCAAGGCAGGCTCTGCCTGAGTATTTCGACGCTGTTGCTGTGCTTATCTTTCACGGATGCACGCTTAGTATGCGCGCAGCTCGATTTCTGTGTCGCGGAAAATTCAATATTTTCTACTTTAGAGCGCCCGTAGCTCGCCTCTTGTTCAGCCAAACTCAGCTGTTCCCAGCGGGGGATATTATGCACATACTTTTGTAAATGAACGTAGCTGCCTTGGTTAAACTCATTATCATCATTGACGAGTGCGACTTGTACTCGATTATCTCCATAGGGGTTTTCAGTACCATCGACAAAGCCCGTTAAATCCCGACTATCTAAATAACAAAATCCATGCACCATGTCATCCACCTTTAAAAAAGGCGATAACTGCGCTCGCAGTATTTGCGAAAAGTGGTAATTAACATCATGGCGATTTGAACGTATGTGTAATAGAAAATGTGCGTTGCTTGCAGGCATTGAAACACTTTCATTCTCAATAGCGAGGAAAGGTTTTAATTGGCGAGGTTTAGAGGGAAGTTTTAATATATCCCAAAAGCTACTACTAAGGGCCACATTTAGAAAAAGCTCGGCATCAGCGTGCGCCGCTTGTTGTTTAGCTAATTGTTTGGGTAGTGAGCCAATGATATTGAGTAATGGCTGGCGTTGCTCTATTTGATCAACATTGAGCGTAATGAAAAGGGCATGGCTACTTGCGGGTGCCACTATCCCCTGCTGGAATCCATTTTCAATTTCCATAGAGCCTCCATCAAAATTACTATGCTTGAGAAAAACCTATTTTGTTCATTTATCCTCCTGAAAATGTGCAGGCCCTGGCAGAAAAACGTGCCTGATGGGCTCACATTTATTGATTAATGGCATTGCCGACAGGGCGAGCAGAATCACGAATCCACTCACTCCAAGAGCCGACATAAAGTTTACTGGCTTTAAAACCTGCATAAGACATCGCTAAAATATT
>Ga0105358_10000279_pt1 | contig 24409 bp, 26 predicted proteins | sample GOMGulsemesocosm_5_FD_83509 | JGI IMG/M metagenome (GOLD analysis project Ga0105358, IMG submission 83509) | Methane-oxidizing microbial communities from mesocosms in the Gulf of Mexico - GOM15C Gulf of Mexico | ecosystem: Environmental > Aquatic > Marine > Cold seeps | place: Gulf of Mexico... | reverse complement strand
TGGCTTGTTGTAAAAGCTATGGGAGTGCCTTTCTATTTTGGAGGGGTTGCTGTATTAATTGTTGTGCAAGTTGCAATTGATACTATGAGAAAAATAGAAGCAGAACAATATACGAACAAATATGAAACGCTTAGTGCGGTTGGTCTATAAAATTTATGGCCATCCCATTAAGAAAACTAAATGAAATTGAAAAACTTCGCACTGCAAATATTGCAGTTGCGAAGACTTTAAATTATCTAAAAGAAAACGTAAAAGCTGGCATGACTTTGAAAGATGTTGATGCTTTAGGTGAAGAGTTTTTAAATAAACTAAATGCTCGTCCATCTTTTAAAGGTTTATACGGTTTCCCAAATGCTATATGTACTTCTCTAAATGAAGTAATTATCCATGGTATTCCATCAAATGTAATTCTTAAAGAAGGAGATATCTTAGGTATCGACATTGGAACTGAAATTGATGGTTGGTATGGTGATGCTGCAATTACAATGCCTATTGGTAAAATATCAAAAGAAGATGAAGATTTAATTGCTTGTGCAAAAGATTCTTTATATCATGCTATTGATTCTATCCATGAAGGTATGAGATTTAAAGAACTTTCAAAATTAATTGAAGATTTTATTGTTAGTAGAGGTTATCAACCATTAGTTAGATTTTGTGGTCACGGAATTGGAAAAAAACCCCATGACGAACCAGAAATTCCAAATTATATTGGTAATGGAAAAACTAACTCAGGTCCAAAAATTAAAAATGGAATGGTTTTTTGTTTAGAGCCTATGATTTGTCAAAAGAAAAGAGAACCTGTTATTTTAGATAATAAGTGGGATGTCGTTTCTGAAGATGGATTAAGAGGAAGTCATTATGAGCATACAGTGGCCGTGATTAACGGTAAAGCAGTAATATTAAGTACAGTAGACTAGGGAGATTAAATTGGCAAAAGATGATGTAATTGTAATTGATGGTAAAGTAACTGATGCGTTACCAAATGCAATGTTTAAAGTAGAATTAGATAATGGTCATATGGTACTATGTCATATCTCAGGAAAAATGAGAATGCATTATATTAAAATATTGCCAAATGATAAAGTTAAAGTTGAGATTACACCTTATTCATTAGATAAAGGTAGAATCACTCATAGATATAAATAGTTTATATCTTTTTTAAATAAGGAATTTTTTCCTTATTTATACTTCTTAAGTATTAATTATAATAAAATTTCAAATTCTATATACAAAATTATGAAGCCGCAGTTTCAAATATTTCGCGTGCTTTTAAAAAGTCATATTAAAACTATGGCTCCATAAGTTTATATATTAATTTATTCTATTTTTTGTAATATCTATATCTTCTTCAATTAATTCTTTTTGTTTAATCATTGATTCTAAATGTTTTTTTAATATAGCTTTATCTTTATATGATTCAATAATGAATTCGTAAAGCTTTGGTCTACTCTTTTTCCAATTATGTAATGTAGTTTTATTTACATTTAAATCAACTTCTAATTTCCTTAAACTAGGTGCTGTCATTATATATCCTATTTTTATTTCAAGTATTGTACAAAGTAATGGAACGATTGTCAAATAAAAATAGAATTTTGTTCCTATTATTGGAACAAATAATCATAAAAGAAAGATTTTTGTACAATTTAACATGACAAAACTAGTAAAACAAAAACTTTTATACAATTTAAATTTTCTAAAATCGATGGGCTATAATTATCACAAATCCTTAGATTTATTACCCTCGGATATAAAAAACATGAAACTACCTGATAATATTTTCACATTAAAATCAAATGTAGAAAATTGTTATTTATGTGAATTATCAAAGACAAGAAAAAATGTATTATTTGGAATGGGAAATCCTAAAGCAGAAGTCATGTTTATATCTGATGAACCTTCTAATAGTGAAGATGAATTAGGCTTCTTTTATGCCGGTAAAGCAGGTGAGTTATTAGTTAAAATGATTGAAAATGTATTAAACATCAAAAAAGAAGATGTTTATATTACAACTTTAGTTAAATGCAAAAGTTCAAACTCTTTAAATAAATCGCATGTAGAATCTTGCAATGATTATTTATTAAAACAGATAGAGCTTATTAATCCTAAATTAATAGTTACATTAGGTGAAAACACATATTCTTATTTATTTAATGATAAAGAAAAGTTTTCACAAAGTAGGGGAAAAGAGTGTGTATATAGAAATATTAAATTAGTACCAACTTTTTCTGCAAACTATTTACTAAGAAATCCTTCCTCAAAAAAAGATGCATATTATGATATGCTTAGAATTAAAAATATACTGGAGTTATCAAATTGAAATATTTATTATCATTTTTATTAATTACATTCTTTTTTATTGGATGTACAAGTAAACCCCAAGTTGTAGAAATTAAAATTCCTAATAAAAACGATATTGCTACAGTAATTAAAAAAGAAGAATCGGTATCTACTCCTATTGAAGAAAATCTAGAGCCTATTGAAGATTTTGAAATTATAGAGAATGAAATACCTATTATTGATGATAGCGAAGTAATGAAGTTAGCATTTATATACCCTTCCCAAATAGTTGCAAGATATGCAAAATCATCAATAAATACAGTATTAGGTTATTTTGATTATAAAAAAGTAAAATATGAAATAAAAATATTTGATACATTATCAGAAGATGAAACTAGTATTCAAAAAGCATTTTTAAATGCAAAAGAGAATGGATTTACAAATGTAATTGCATTATTTACTCCACGTGTTACAGATTTTCTGCATTCAATAGATACAAGTGATTTAAAAGTATATTTACCTCTATCAAGGAAACAAAATCTATTATATGCTAATAATAATTTTATTTACGGAGCAATATCATATGAAGATCAAATAAATAAATTATTTGAATATTCAAACACAAATAATACAATGTTTTATCAAAACTCATTTTTAGGGAGTAAATTAAAAACTATTTATGAATCAACTTTTTCTGATGTAAAAATAACAAAAGAGATAAAAAATAAAAGAAATTACTATAAAGGTATAGTAAAGGATTATAGAATTAAAAATTCTACATTATTCCTGAATACTCCTATTATAAAAACATCAATTCTATTGTCACAGTTAAGAGCCTATAGTATATATCCAAAAGTCATTCTTTCAACTCAAATAAATTATAATCCAAAAATTTTAACTTTAACACAAGTAAAAGATAGATCAAATTTTGTTCTAGCTAGTTCTATTGATGTAGTTGATGATAGTTTAAGAGATAGTATTAGTTCTTTTGGCTCTGATATTATTTATAATTGGGTTGATTATTCTACTTTAGTTGGAGTGAATTATTTATATGATCAGAATATCTCAGGCTTAATTAATACTAGAATTGAAGATAATCAAGTTATGTATGAACCAAAGCTATTAAAAACAACAGCTTATGGATTTTTAGAAATTAAGTAAGATTTAGATAAAATCGCGGATATTTATATTTATGGAGTTTGAATTGAGAACACATTATTGTACAGAAGTTACTGAAAAAAGCATCGGTCAAGAAGTTACTGTAGCTGGTTGGGTTAACAGTAGAAGAGATCACGGTGGAATTATATTTATTGATTTAAGAGATAAGGGTGGTTTAGTTCAACTAGTAGTTGATCCATCTGTACTTCCTATTTCAGAAACAGTTAGAGATGAATTTGTACTAGTTGCAAAAGGAACTGTAAGAGCTAGAGGGGAGGGATTAGAAAATCCTAACTTAGTAACAGGGAAGATTGAAATTGTTTTAAGTTCTTTACTTATTGAAAACAAATCTAAACCTATGCCTTTTGATTTAAATGACGATAAAGTTAATGACGAGATTAAATTAAGAAATAGATTCTTAGAATTAAGATCTAAAAAATCTTTTGAAATATTTCAATTAAGATCAAAAGCTGCTATGCAAGTTAGAAATACATTAGATGAATTAGGTTTCTTAGATGTTGAAACTCCAATTTTAACAAAATCTACACCAGAAGGTGCTAGAGATTATTTAGTACCTTCACGAGTTCACGGTGGAGAGTTCTATGCCCTTCCTCAATCACCTCAATTATTTAAACAATTATTAATGGTATCTGGATTTGATAAATATTTTCAAATAGCTAAATGTTTTAGAGATGAAGATTTAAGAGCTGATAGACAACCTGAATTTACACAAATAGATGTTGAAATGTCTTTTTGTGATCAAGACGATGTAATTAAAGTAGCTGAAAAAGTTATTACAGATGTATTTACTAAATGTGGTAAACCTGTTCCTGAAACTTTCCCTAGAATGAGATACTGGGATGCAATGGAAAAATATGGTTCAGATAAACCTGATATCAGATTCGATATGCCATTAGTTGATGTTATTGATATTTTTGCAAACTCAACTAATGAAATCTTTGCTGATATTGCAAAAGATAAAAAAAATAATAGAATCAAAGCTTTAAAATGTCCAAACGGGGATAATTTATTTTCTAAAAGACAAATGAAAGGTTTTGAAGATTATGTTAGAAAGTTTGGAGCTAAAGGTCTTGGTTACTTCCAAATGAAAGAAGATGGTCTTAAAGGTCCTTTAACTAAATTTTTCTCTGAATCTGATTTAGAAGAAATTGTTAAAACTACTGAACTTGAAGTTGGAGACGTTGTATTCTTTGGAGCAGGTGATAAGAAAACTGTATGGGATTATATGGGAAGATTTAGACTTTTCCTAGCTGAGCAAACAAATTCAATTCCCCAAGATGCTTACGAGTTCTTATGGGTTGTTGATTTCCCAATGTTTGAAGTAGAAGATGGTAAAACAAAAGCACTTCATCATCCATTTACAATGCCTAAATCATTAGATGATACATCTGATTTAGAAGCTATTGAATCAATTGCTTATGATATTGTTTTAAACGGTATGGAGCTTGGTGGTGGATCTATTAGAATTCATAAAGAAGAGATTCAATCTAAAGTATTTAAACTTATGGGAATTTCGGAAGAAGAAGCAAGAGAGAAATTTGGTTTTTTACTTGATGCACTTCAATATGGAGCACCATCACATGGTGGTTTTGCAATGGGTTTAGATAGGCTTGTAATGCTTCTTGTTGGAACAGATTCAATTAGAGATGTTATTGCATTCCCTAAAACTCAAAAAGCTCAATGTCTATTAACAGGAGCTCCATCAGCAGTTGATGCAGAGCAGTTAAAAGATTTAAGTTTAAGAATAAGAAAAACAGAACAACAATCATAAATCTTAGGGGGTAGTAATGTATAAACTTTTATTATTACTACTTCCCATCTTACTTTTTTCAAAATTTCAAATTACTACAACCTTACCTTTTGAAGCTCATATTATAAAGAAAATCGGTCAAAATCATATTCGTATAAAAACAATTTCAAATAGTTATTCTAATAAACCTTTAGAGTTAAGTGCTAGTGAAATTTCATCTTTATCAAATACAAAAGCATATTTTAATTTCTCATTAGATGTAGAAAAAAAATATGAAAAAATATTTCTGAAAGTAAATAATAGATTAAATATTGTAAATATGTCTAAAAATATTAAAAAGATAAAATATAATGGAAAAGATAACTTATATGTTTGGCTTGACCCAATATTATTAAGAGATGTTGCTAAGAATATCTATGAAGCTCTAGTAAAAATTGATTCTTTTAATAAAAGAAAATATGAAGTAAATTACAAGAAGTTTTTACAAGAATTAGATAATGCATTTTTAAAAACAAAAAGAAAATTAGCTCAAAGTGAAATTTATAATATTTTTGTTTTTGATGAAAAGATTGATTATTTTGCAAAAAGATTCAAGATTAATATTTATAAAAAGAAAAAAAGAATTTTAAGTGCTTCCCAAATCAAAGCTTTAATAGAAGAAGTAGCTGCTAATGAAATTAAAGCAATTTTTACACAGGAAAGAGAAAATATAACTTTTGCAAAGTCTCTATCCGGTAATTCAAATATTTCTATTAAAACTTATAATATTTATGAGGAAATTTTATTTTTCAATCTATCTAAAATTACGCAAGAGTTCATGAGTGAATAAAATAAATACATAACTTAACATTAAAATAGTTTAATGTTAAGTTTACTGTATACTATTAACTAATATTGTGGCACAATACAAAAAAATTAAATACTATATAAATATAAAGAAATTATTATGAGCAAATTAAATAAACCAAATAAATTTTTACCAACTACTCTAGAAGAAATGCATGAAAGGGGTTGGTATGAGCTTGATGTTGTTTTAATAACAGGAGATGCCTATATTGACTCTCCTTTTATGGGAATTGCTGTTGTAGGACGAATACTTGAAGATATAGGTCTTCGAGTTGGAATCATAGGACAACCTGATGTTAATTCAGATGTTGATATTAAAAGACTGGGAGAGCCTAAACTTTTTTGGGGAGTAAGTGGTGGAAGTATTGATTCAATGGTTTCAAATTACACTGCAACTAAAAAGTTTAGAAACTCTGATGATTACACTGCTGGTGGAAAGAATGAAAGAAGACCAGATCGTGCAACGATGGTATATACTAACATGATTAGAAGATACTTCAAAGGTACTGTCCCTATTGTATTAGGTGGAATTGAAGCAAGTTTGCGAAGACTTACTCATTATGATTATTGGTCTAATAAATTAAGAAAACCAATCTTATTTGATACAAAAGCTGATTATATGATTTATGGCATGGGTGAACAAGCTATTATTGATTTAGGAAATACTTTAAGAGATGGTGGCGATCCTAAGCATATTAATGGTCTTTGTTATATTTCAAAAGAGCCAGTAGAAGAGTATATTCAAATACCTACTCATCAAGAGTGTTTAGATGAGAAAGAGAAATATATAGATTTATTTAAAACTTTTTATGATAATAATGACCCTGTCTATTCCAAAGGCCTATGCCAAGGTGTTGACTCTAGGTATTTAATCCAAAACCCACCAAGTGATCATATGGATGAAAAAGAAATGGATAAAATTGCATCTTTCCCTTATCAAAGAGATGTTCATCCATATGACGGTAAACATGGAAAAGTTAAGTGTTTAGAAACAATTAAATTTTCTATTATGACTCATCATGGATGTTGGGGAGAGTGTAACTTCTGTGCCATTGCTGCTCATCAAGGTAGAACTATTAGAACAAGAAGTGAAAATAATATTTTAAAAGAAGCAAAACACTTTACAACGTTGAAAGATTTTAAAGGAATTATTTCTGATGTTGGAGGGCCAACAGCTAATATGTATGGTTATGAATGTGTTAAAAAAGAAAAACTAGGTACTTGTATTGAAAATAAAAGATGTGTCGATGCACATAGACTTTGTAGAACAATGAAAGTTGATCATTCAAGAAATATAAAATTACTTAAAGATATTAGACAAATTCCTGGAATTAAAAAAGCATTTGTTGCTTCTGGTGTACGATATGATTTAATTACTGCAGATAAAAAACATGGTTATGATTATTTAAAAGAGATGGTTGATCATCATATTTCTGGACAAATGAAAGTTGCACCTGAACATACAAGTGATGAAGTTTTACACCATATGGGAAAACCTGGAAAACAAACTCTAATTGATTTTAAAAAGATGTATGATACATTAAATAAAGAATCAGGTAAAAAACAGTTTTTAACATATTATTTAATTGCTGCACATCCAGGATGTGAAGATAAGCATATGCATGATTTAAAACAGTTTACAACGCATGAATTAAAAATGAATCCAGAACAAGCACAAGTTTTTATTCCAACACCTGGAACATACTCTGCTGTTATGTATTATACTGAAATGGATCCTTTTACAAAGAAAAAAATCTTTGTTGAGAAAGATCCAAGAAAAAAAGAAAAACAAAAAGAAATTGTTGTTCCTCGTACTAATCATAATGTTGCAAGAGCTAAGAAAATGCATAATTCAGGAATGCAAGGCTAGTATTAAAAAAGATTCAAATTTTTTTTTGATAAAATATATCGAAAATATAGCAAGGAAATATAAATGAAAAAACTATTTTTAATAATTGGAGCGCCAGGTTCTGGTAAAACTACTGATGCAGAATTAATTGCAGCAAAACATAATTCTATTACACATTATTCAACAGGTGATATGTTTAGAGAAGAAATTGCAAGTGGAAGCCAAAGAGGAGCATTAATTGACTCTTTTGTTTCTAAAGGTAATCTTGTTCCAATTGAAATTGCTATTGAAACAATTGTTACATCAATTAAAAATGCTCCGACTGATTTTGTTATCATTGATGGATATCCTAGATCTGGTGAACAAATGAATGCTTTAGATACATATTTAAAAGATGAAGCAGAGGTTTCTTTAGTAAATGTTATAGAAGTTACAGTATCAAAAGAAGTAGCTTGTCAAAGAGTACTTGGACGTGCTGCGGATGCAGATGTTGTAAGAGATGATGATAATATTGAAGTATTTAATAATAGAATGAAATTATTTACAGATCCTTTAGCTGATATTCAAGAGTTTTACATTTCAAAGAACATATTAAAACAAATTGATGGCGAAAGAACTATTGAAGTTATTGTAAATGAAATGGATGAATTTATTCAATCTAAAATCTAATTTATAGATTTATAAAAACTAGGAAAAATAATGATAAATAAAAAAGTAAATTTTTATAGTGTTATTATTGGAACTGAACTTTTAAATGGGCGTCGTAAGGATACTCATTTTTCTTTTTTAAATAGTGAACTTTTAAAACGAGGGTGGGAACATAAAGCCTCTTTTGTTATAGAAGATGATACTACCCTTATGTATAATATTTTTAAACTTATAAAAGCTGATGAACATTCCGTAATGTTTTGTTTTGGTGGTATTGGTGCTACTCCTGATGATTATACACGAGTAGTAGCTGCGAAAGCTTTTACAAATTATAAAATGGAATTCCATGAAAAAGCAAAACAATTGATTTTAAATCAATTTAAAGATGAAGCTTATCCTCATAGAATAAATATGGCATATCTTCCTATCAATGCAAAACTACTTAAAAATGTAGTAAATAATGTCTCAGGTTTTTATCTAGAGGAAAGATTTTTCTTTACTCCTGGTTTTCCTTCTATGAGTCAATCTATGGTTTGTGAAGCCTTAGAAAAATATTATCCTCTAGCTCAATCAAAATATAGATTAGTTCTAAGTGCATCTTGTAGTGAAAATGATTTAATTGATGTAATGCTAAAAATATCAAAAGATTTAGATTTATCATCATTACCTAAAATTATAGAGAATAAAAGAAAAGTTGTAATTTCATTAGCCGGGTTTGATAAGAATGATGTTGATAAAAATTTTGAATTATTTACTAACTATCTTTTAGATAATAAAATCGAATATATATTAGAAGATATAAGTTTATAGAAAATATTTATTATTTAATATTTATTTTCTATAAATAATAGTTACTTTCTAGTAAAAATTATAGATTTTATATAAATAATTATCTTATAAATATTATTTTTGAGTTATAATGTAATTATATTTTATTTAAAATAAGGATAGGCATGAATTTTATTGATAATTTAGCTATTAAAAAAAAGTTATTACTACTTGTTTCTTTACCATTATTAGGACTACTTTTTTTCGCAATTACTCAAAATATTTCTATTTATAAGGAAATAAGAAAAATTGAAAAAATAGAAATAGGGATTAAATTTGCAAGAATTATTTCTGATCTTTTACATGAAACACAAAAAGAAAGAGGTATGACGGCTGGTTTTATTGGTAGTGAAGGTAAAAAATTTGCTAATGAATTAATTGAACAAAGAAAGTATACTGATGAAAAGTTTAAATTATTCTTGAGTGCAAAAGATGATATACAGAACTCTTTTCATTCACCAATATTAGAGGATAAAATTAAAACTACTATTAGTAGATTAGAAAATATTAATCAAATAAGAAATAAGGTAGATAAACAATCTATTAAACTTGTTAAAGTAATTGCTTATTATACCAATACCAATTCTATCCTTTTAGATGGCGTGGTTATACTTTCTAAGCTTACTAATAATGCAGAATTATCTCAAGAGATTACTGCATTTGCTAGCTTTTTATTATCAAAAGAGAGGGCAGGAATTGAAAGAGCAGTTGGAACTAATACATTAAGTAGGGATTCTTTTGCTCATGGAATGAGAGAAAAACTAAGTAAACTTATTTCTGAACAAGATTCTTATATTAATAGTTTTAAACAGTATGCAACAAAGAGTTCTATTGAATTTTATAATGAAACATTAAAAGGAAAAGATGTTGAAGAAGTAAATAGAATTAGACAAACATTACTTAATTCTGTTAATAAACATGAACTAATAGCTTCTATTGAAGAGCATGTTGGGTATGGTGGTATTATTCATAACTTTAAAAATTTTGTAATTAGAGGAAATAAAAAGTATCAAGATAATGTAAATGTTCAATATGAAGAATTAATAAAATTAATATCTAAATATAAAGAGTTTCCAAATCTTAAACCCAAAGAATTAGAATTACTTAAAATAGTTGAAAATACTTTTACAAAATATCATCATGGATTACCTAAAGTTGCACAAGCAGCTGTAAATGGTATTGAAATTTCTAAGTTAGATAAGATTATTAAAGTTAGTGATGGTCCTGCGATTGTTGCTTTATCTAAATTAAGTATAAATTTATTTAGTGATGAACCAACTTACTGGTTTAAAGAGATTACAAAGAAAATTGATTTATTAAAAAAAGTTGATGATCATTTGTCTTCTGAAATGTTAGATGATGTAATAACTATAGAAGAATCACTTTATACAACTTTTGTTACAACACTTATATTAACAATAATTTTATTAATAATAGTATTTATAATGGCTATATATATTACAAATAATATTATTAATTCATTAGAAATATTTAAAGGTGGCTTATCTGATTTCTTTAAATATACTCTAAGAGAAAAAGATACCATTACTTTGATGGAAGTAAAAGGAAAAGATGAATTTGGTCAAATGACAGAAGATATTAATTATCAAATTAAAAGAACTTCTGAGTTAATGGAACAAGATAGGAAAGTTGTTCATGAAATTGATGATGTAATGGAAAAAGTAAAAAATGGATTCTTCTGTTATACAGTTAAAGAAGTTGGTGCTACTGAAGAAGTAGAAATTTTAAGAACAAATATTAATAATATGTTATTTGATATAAAAGAGAAACTTGACTTAATTAATACTCTTCTTGATTCATACGCAAGTGGTAATTATTCATTTGAATTATCTAAGAATACCTTAAATTCTATGGGTGGAGATATGGGATCATTGGTTACTTCAACTATTCTTTTAGGTTCTAATATATCTCAATTAGTAGCAATGATATCAAATGCGGGTACAGAATTAACTCAATCAACTGATGTCTTAGGAAGTAATTCTCAGCAGTTATCTCATTCTTCAAACAATCAAGCTGCTTCTTTAGAAGAAACAGCTGCTTCTATTGAAGAGATAACATCGAATATTCAATCAAATAATAAAAATATTATGCATATGTCAAAAATATCGGATGATTTAAACAAAGCTTCAATTGATGGTAAAAATTTAGCACAATTGACGTCAACTTCTATGGGTGAAATTAATAATAAGGTTACCGCAATTACAGAAGCAATTAGTGTAATTGATCAAATCTCATTCCAAACAAATATTCTTTCATTAAATGCAGCAGTAGAAGCAGCAACTGCTGGTGAAGCAGGAAAAGGCTTCGCAGTTGTTGCTGCTGAAGTTAGAAACCTTGCAAATAGAAGTGCAGACGCGGCTAAAGAGATTAAAGATTTAGTTGAAGATGCAAGTGAAAAGTCTAATGAAGGAAAAAACATATCATCAAGAATGATTGATGGTTATAATAAACTAACTGATAATATTGTTGAAGTAAAAACTATTATCGATACAGTATCAATTTCTAGTAAAGAACAAGAATCTAGTATGCTTCAAATTAATACGTCTGTAAATGATTTAGATAAAGTTACACAAGAAAATGCACAAACTGCTTCATCAATTGATTCATTATCTTCTGAAGTAACTAATTTATCAGCAAGATTAATAGATATTACAACAACAGCACAAATTAATCCAACCACACTTGAACAAGTTTCAGATGTTGAATTAATTAGAGATATTGCAAAATATAAAAATGATCATATTAACTTTAAAGATAATAACTTTAAAAAACTTGATACTTTTCAAACATGGAAAGTTGTGGATTGTAAGTCTTGTGCTTTAGGTAAATGGATTATATCTTCTGAGCAGAACTCAAAAATATTTACTCAAAGTGCTTCTTGGAATTATTTAAAAATTGAACATGAAAAAGTTCACCAGGGTGTACAAAATTACATTAATAAAAATGTTGAGGAAGATAATAATGATCAATTAAGAGATATATCTAAAAGTATTGAAAATGCTACAAGAAAAGTATTTAGGAACCTAGATAAAATCCTAATAGATAATGCTAGATTAAAAAACCAATAAGATTTTATCTTATTGGTTTGTTATAATCTCCAAATTTCCAACCTTTGTCTTTTGAATATTTCCCTAAATTATAATCTTTCCAAACTTTTTTACATACTTTATTTCCTCGTTCATATTCACTTTTAGCAAATACATGGGCTCTTCCAAAATTTGGAAATACACCTTTACCACTAGCATATATATATGCAATGTAACAGTTGGCTGTATACTCTTTTTGTTTTGAGGCTTCTTTAAAGTAATATAGTGCTTTTTCATAATCTTTTTCAACCGCAAGACCAATTAAAAAAAATTTAGCAATTAGGATTTGGGATTTTGCATGATTTTCATTTATATTATCTACTAAAAGATTGTATGCTTTTTTTATATTATAATCTTTACTTTTCTTTGAAGAATATTGTTTAGCTAATTCATATCTTATATCTGAAGTTGTTAATGTTGTAGAATTTATAAAGTTTGAAAAAACTAGTAAAGCTACAAAATATTTTTTCACTTTATAATTCTTTCTATCTCTCTACTTAACGTTGTCGTGATTTCATATGAAATTGTATTTTGTATTTTAGCTAACTCTCTTACGTCTTGAAAAATACAAACTTCTTTATCTACACTATCTAATGATACATTATCCATGGAAACACGTCCTAGTATTTTATATCCTTTAGGAGTTGTATAATTTTGTTTTTCATTTAGTCGTAAGAAACCATCTCCATATCCAATATCATACGTTGATACTGTCATATCTTCTTTGGCTTGATATGTTCCTCCATATCCAATACATTGACCTTTCTTAATATTTCTTGTTGAAATTTTTTCTGCCCAAAGTGATAAAACAGGCTTTAAATTTGGTAAATTAAAAGTAGAATTATTCTCAATATATCCATATGTTGCAATTCCTACTCTAGCATAATGTTCACTAAAATTATTATGTCTAAATAAGGCAGAAGAATTACAAGAATGAAAGTTAGGAATATCTAGTGAAAGTTCTTCACATAAGTTTTTCACATTCTCTTTTATGTCCCTAAAAATCGAACTTTGCCAAAAAAAATCAGTTGATAAATTATCTGCACTTCTATGGTGTGTGAAGACACCACTTATTTTTATATTCCGTTTGGAAAGCCCTAAAATAGCCTCCTTCATCTCTTGTGGTAAAATTCCATTTCTATGCATTCCGGTATCCACTTTAATATGCACCTTACAATAATCTGGTAAGTTATTTATATCTTCTAATGAATTCAAAGCTATGTGAAATGTATGTGAATAAGTATGAATATTCTTTTGTGCAAGTATCAAAATATCATCAAAGAGATTCTCTATTTCTAGTGCTTCATCTAGTGTTCTTACTACTGCTTTTGTAATTCCAAATTCGTTTGCAAGTTGTGCGATTTCTAATAATCCGTGACCATACGCATTATCTTTTAAAACTATTGCAACTTTTTCTTTACTTCCTGCATGCTTAGATATAACTTCCAAATTATGGAACAGATTATCTTTACTTATTAAAATTTTTGCCAATTTTAATCCTCTTTTTGATTAAAGTAATTAGATATAACAATAGCATCTTTCTCGTTTAAAACTTCTTTTAGTTCTTCAACTGCAGCACTTCTAATTTTCTCAAATTCACCAAAATATAAAAGAAGTTTTTTTACCTTTGCTTCTCCTATTCCTTTGATTTGTAATAAAGAAATCTGCTTATCTTCTTTTCTTTTTTGTTTTTTATGGAAGTTTATAACAAATCTGTGAGCTTCATCTCTTTGTCTTTGTATAAACTGTAGTCTTTGGTCACTTGTTTCTAGTTTTAATGCTCTATATTCACCTTTTGAGTCTTTGTAGTGAATTATATCCTTTGCAGCACCTTTAGCTCTGTGTGCCTTTGCATCAACTTTTTCTTTTGCAATGGCAATGATATCAAGATTAACTCCAGTAGAGTTAACAATATCGTATGCTAGTTTTAACAATGTAGAACCACCATCAATTACCCATAAATCGGGAGCAGGGTTCTTTTCAAAACTATCAACTCTACGCATTAGCATTTCTCTCATTTGAGAATATTCATCTTTTGATTCAAGATTATATTGTCTAAAATCTTTTTTATCAAAAGTATTTACCTCTTCATTCCATACAACCATTGCTCCAACTGTTGCTTGTCCCATCATATGTGAGTTATCATAAGATTCAATTCTAGAAGGAATAGTTTGTAATGAAAAAAGTTTTTGAAGTTCTTTATATATTGTATTTTGATTTCTTGATGAGTCAATTCTAAGTAGTTCATCGCAGTTGTTTAAGGCTATTTGAACTAAGTCTTTCTTCTTATCTTTTTTAGGATTTAGAAGTTTAATTTTTTTAGAGAATTTATTATATAAAAATTCTTCAATATTTTCTTTTTCATCTAATTCTATTGGTACTAGAACTTCTTTTGGTAATACAGGTATTTCATTATCATAATAGTTTATAATGGTTCTTTTATATGCCTCATTTAAATCTATATTTAACTCTTCATCTAAGAAGTTTATTTTTATAAAGTCATAAGAAGAAGAGGTAAGTTTCCCATCTCTTATAAACATTCTTACTACGACAGCTTTTTTATTTGATGCTTTAATTGCAAATAGGTCAATATTTTCATTTGTTGCTAAATCCATACCTGATTTAATTTGAGACTTTTCTATTGTTTTTATTCTATCTCTTAATTTCATCGCTTCTTCAAATCTAAAGTCTTCTGAATATTCCATCATTTTTTCGTTTAATTTTGTGATTAGTTTTGATTTATTATAAATATAATCAATTGCAATATCTACTATTTTTGAATACTCACTCGTTGATATCTTTCCCTCACATGGAGCATGACATCTTTTTATTTGATGAAAAAGACAAGCTTCTTTTCCTTTGATACATGATTTTTTCTGAACAAGGGGTACTATTTCATAAATACTATCTAACATATCTCTAGCACCTGTAGAGTAAGGACCAAAGTATTTTATATTTTTACTTTTATAAACTTTTCTCGTAATTTCAAGCCTAGGAAAAGTTTGCGAATAATCAATATAAATATATGGATATGTTTTATCGTCTCGCAGTAAAATATTATATTTAGGTTTTAACTGTTTAATAAGAGAATTTTCTAAAATCAATGCATCATGTTCTGATGGTACTACAATCCATTCAATCCAAGTAGTTTGACTAATCATTCTATATATTCTGGGACCTAATTTATCAGATGGTAATAATTTGGGAGTAAATTTAAAGTATGATTTAACTCTATTCTTTAATACTTTTGCTTTACCTATATATAATAATCTTCCATCTTTATCAAAGTATTGATAAACACCAGCATCGTTTGGTAGTTGTTTTAGTTTCTCTTCTAATTGCATTTTTGGATTTTATCTAAAAAATCATTATAAATATAGTCTTTTATCTTAAAATAGTCTTTTATATTTATAACATAAGTGTTTTTACAGTAAAAATAAATTAATATGATAAAAAATAAAAGAGAATAAATGCCTGGACGCTTATGTATATATGATGACAAGTCTTTTAAAGAAGATGCAAGACTATCAATTAATAATGACATGATAGGAGAATTAAACCCAAGATATAATATAGCTCCTACAATTCCAATACCTGCATTGTTAAACAATGGTAACTATTTGTATACACATTTTGGTTTTTTACCTTCTTGGGCACCCTCTAAAGCTTCTATGAATATTAATGCACGTAGTGAAAGTATTTATGAGAAGAAAACTTTTAGAGAATCCTTTAAATACAGAAGATGTATCATTCCTATAAATGGCTTTTATGAATGGGAAAAAGAAGATAAAGAAAAAATACCATATCTTGTATGTGATATAAAAAACGACTATTTAGCACTTGCTGGTATTTGGGATGAGTATTTCGATATGCAATTAAATATGAATATTGTTACAGTTGCTTTGATTACCTGTGATGCAAATAAAAAATTAGGACAAATACATCATCGTATGCCAGTCGTTCTAGAGAAAAAAGATTTTATTACTTGGCTAAAAAATGATGATTTAAAAGAAGTAAATAGTCTATTTAAAATATATCCAAATGAAAAAATAGATATTTATGAAGTAACAAGTGAAGTAAATAAAGTTTTATTTGATGAGGTTATTTGTATAGAAAAAGTTGCTAAGAAAATTGAAATAGAGAAAGAAAAAGAAGAAATAGGTCAACTATCTCTTTTTTAAAGCTTTAAACCATAAAATCCAAAGGTTTTCATATAGTAATTTATATGAGATGAGTTTATTAATATCTGATTTTTTAACTTTTTTAAAATACTCTTTTAAAAGTTTTCTTTCTTGTTTTTCATTTAAATTAAACTCAAAACAAATGTTAGCAAGATCAAAAAATCTATCATTGACACAAGCAAATTCCCAATCAATAAATTTTACTTTTCTTTTATAAAATAAGATATTATTTTTATTTAAATCATGATGGCTTAAAACTTTTTCAAATTTATACTTCTTTATCTTTTTTAATTCATTTAAAGATGACTTTATAAGTTGTTTTGATTCTGAATCTTTTAAGGATTTTCTATAGTTTTTAAAATCATCTTTTAATTTATATATTTTATTGTTGCTTTTTATATTATGAAGTTTTTTAATACTTTTAACTAATATTTTTATATTTTTTGTTTTTAACTCTTTTTTATGATTACCTTTTAAAAAGTCACAAATCATTAAAGATTTTTCATCATCATATATATGAATTTTTGCAGCTATATTTTTTTTATATGCTTTATTTTGAATTTTGAGTTCATTAATTCTTGAGTGTGTATTTAAATGAGTATATTTAAATACTCTAAGTAAATAATTTTTCTTGGTAGTTTGTATTTTATAAGTAGTATTACAAAGACCTTGATTCTCTAGTTTTTCTAATTTTATAATCTTTTTATTTTTAAATAAACTGTACTTTTTAAGATCTCGTATTTTCATATATTCTATTTATTTAAAAGTCTTTTTATATCATCTTCAATATCAACAGGTTTAGTAGTAGAACCAAATCTATCAATTACTTTTCCATTTGAATCAACTAAGAATTTTGTAAAGTTCCATTTAATACCTTCAGTACCAAAAATACCTGAGGCTTCTTTTTTTAAGTATGTATATAAAGGAATTTCATTTTTTCCATTTACATCAACTTTTCCGAACATATCAAACTCTACTCCATAAGTTAATCGACAAAATTCTTTTATCTCTTTATTCGATCCAGGTTCTTGGTTTGAAAATTGATTAGAAGGAAAGCCTAAAATCATAAATCCTTCATTCTTATATTTTTTATATAAGTTTTCAAGTCCTTCATACTGTCCTGTAAAGCCACATTTACTTGCTACATTTACAATTAGTAAAACTTTGTTTTTATATTTTGACATTGAAATTTCATTATTGTTGATATCTTTTACATTAAAGTTATAAATTGACATTTTATTTTCCTTTGCTATGCTTAAATTTATAGTTATTAAAAAGATTATTATTGTTTTGATAGTAAATATTTTCATTTAATTATTCTACCTTTTAAAGTATATTTATATAATATAATATAATATAAAATGAATAAGATTAATAAATTGTTTTGATAGATTATATGTATTTTTTGATTTTAAAAAAATGGTCGGAGTGAAAGGACTCGAACCTTCGACCCCCTGGTCCCAAACCAGGTGCGCTACCAGGCTGCGCTACACTCCGACATTTAATAGACCGGAATTTTAGTATTATTTTATCTTTTTGTCAAGGGTATTTAGGTCTTTTCTCTAAATTCTATCATTTTTAATGATTTCAATAGAATTGACATTTTCAATTAATGATTGTAATTCTCCATCTTTCATCTCAAAATAGCCTTTACTTTTTATTCTATTTCTAGAGTTATAAATAAATTTAAAGTTTTTATCGAATTTAACATCAATAAATTTATCTTTTTTTACTTCGATTCTCTCATCTTCTGTATTATTTGAGAATGCTTTATTTAGTATATAAACTATTGCATAGTTGTCTTTTTTATATTTTGTCTTTTTATCATTTTTTTTACCTTTATAATCTTCATTATAAAATACAAATTTGTCTTTTCCTAATAAAAATCGTGCAATCTTATTTGTAACATTTGCTTCTAAATAGTTGTCTTTTAATGTATCAAAATTAGTAATTGTTCCTAATTCTAATCCTTGATATTTAATAGTATAACTAGCAAAAACAAAATTACTAAGTAGTAATAGTGTTAATATAAATTTCATATGTATCCTTTAAAAGAGTGATAGTATATCTAAAAAGTATAATTATTGTGAAGTGGAAATCATTTTAAATTATTTAAATATATTTATTTTTTCAATCAAAATATCCTGATGATTAACAAATCTATCACATCTTAAACCATTAAGTTTTTTACAAATAGATTGCCATTTTTTAGGATGCCCTTTATTTTCATCTGAAAAATCTCCTAATGCAAACATTATTGCATGAGCATATTCATGAGGGATAACATCCTCTATCATATACTCTTCATTCTCTTTAAATCTATTTTTATTTAGATATATTTTTATTTGTCTATCTGTTGAGTATATTGTCATTCCAAATTTACTTGCGTCTATATTGTCTTTTATTATAATAGGAAAAACTCTTTTTATTTTGAAATGTTTATAAGTTAAATAGCGTAACTCTTGATGTTTTTTATATATCTTATTTTGAATATTTTTGGATAAAGGGTTTGATGAGAAAGAGTAATCTTGATACCAAAGGTATGTAAGTAAAATAGAAGCAATAATAACAACTATTAAGAAAAACTTTTTAAGTTGTTGAATAAACATTTATTTATTCAACAGTACTCATCAATACATCTTTATAATGATTTAGGTCTTTCATCATAGTGTCGTCATGGTCATTTATATCTGGATGATATTTTCTAGCCAATTCTTTATATCTTTTTTTAATATCTTCTTTTGTTGGTGTTCCTGTTAATCCAAAGAAGTCTTTAGCTTTTTGAACTTCATCAAATCTTGGAGCATTATTAAATCCATTAAAATTTGAATTATTAAAGTTTGAATTATTAAAATTTTTAAAATCATTTGGGTTAAAATTTGCACCTTGTTTAAACTGAAAGTTGAAACCATTATTTTTCATTTTCTTTTTTAAATTATAAACAAACATAAATCCAAGAATTAAGAAAATACCAATAATCATTAAAAAAGTTCCAAAATTTGTAAAGATTAGGTATAAAATGAAAAATAAAATTGATAATCTAATTATTCTATTAAATATATATATAAATGTATTGTTTGGCATAAAATCTAAATCCTTTTTTATAGTAGGCAGTATTATAGTATTGTTTACACTAGAATAAAATTAAACATATAAACTTATTTTAAGCTTAACTTTAAAATGTAATTTTCTTACAAAAGTAATCATTGTCAGTTGCAATGGCAAACTTTATGGCTTCTTCTTTTTAAAAATAAGTATTCTCACACATATCTTCAATTTGTTCTAACATCTCTTTATGATCACCAAATTTTATATTTATTGGATAAGTCTCTTTTTTATATTTTAATACTAAAGAAGGAAAACTTTTAACATGAATAGAACGTCTTAAATTTAATTCATTCATTAAATCTTTCTCAATTTTTTCTGAATGTAAATCTTTTTCAAATTTTACTTCATCCATTCCTATTTCTTTTGCAAGTTGTACTAAAGTAGATGAATCACTTGTGTTCATTGCTTTTAGATAATAAGCTTCTTGAATAGCTTCTATCATTTCATCTTCTTTATTTTCATATCTTGCTAATATTGTGGCTTGACATGAAAGGTAAGTTGACCGTCTTGGTTTACAATTTTTCCAAAAATCATGATTGAATTTTGTTCCAACTTTTTCTTCTATTTCATGCCAAATATTTGAAATCATTTTTTGTTGCTCTAAAGGCATATCTTCATTTGAATGCTTTGCAAGTCCACCAACTACATGAACTAGTTTAATCTTTTCTTTTAAGTTTCTTCTTAATTCATCAAGTGTTGGTTTAAATGCATAGCACCAAGAACACATTGGGTCATGTACATGGTAAAGCGTATAAATCATAAAAATCCTTTTTATAAATCTTAATTGTATTTTACAATAATTGAACAATAATAACATACTATATTCGTTTAAATAAAATATTGTAGAATGTTATTTATAATTAAAGGAAATATATATGGATTATGAAGAATTTGAAAAAGCTGTCGATACTTTAGGTATATTATCTCGCTTATCAAAAAAAGATGTAAAAGAAAAATATTTAAAACTTTCAAAAAGATACCATCCTGATATGCCCCAAGGAAGCGCTGAAAAGTTTTTAGAAGTAAAAGAAGCATATGATTTATTATGTGCATATATGGATTCTTACTGTTTTTCATTTGATAAAGAAGAGTTTATTAAGCAGTTTCCGTCATTTACAAATTACAAAAATTGGAATAGGTGATTATTATGAAGAAAAGTATTATATTAACGTCGTTATTAATTTTGACAAGTGTTTCATTTGCTAATGTTAACACTAATATTAAAAGTTTAGATATTTATAAGAATAAAAGTTTTGTTACTCAAGAACTAAATATATTAAATACTTCAAGTGATTTAATAGGAATGGTATATCTTGCAGATATAAGATTTTCAGTAAATGGTCTTTGTAAAATTGGAGATACAAATGTATCTATAAATAATTATTCAAAAGATAAATTATCAATAGCTATTAAAAATACAAAAAGAGAATTAGCTTTTAAACGAAATGAAATTAAAAGTGTTAAAAATGAGATAAATTCTTTATCAAGTATTAAATACGAAAAAGATGCAGTTAATTTACAAAATATAAAAGATGTTTCTTCATTTATTAAAAAAGAGACAATAAATAACTACAATTTAATTTATACATATGAAGAAGAATTAAGAAAATTAAATGAGAAACTAAATGACTTATCATTAAAAAAACATTCTGATATTTATTCAAAAATTAATTACAATATTACCTGTGAAAAAGATTCTACTGTTCGTATAACTTATCCAATTTCTAATGTTTTAGTAGATAATGTTTATGAAATAAATGCAAAGTCAAAAGAAAATAAAGTTGAAATAAAAAATTCTGCTTTTTTATTACAAAGTTCAGGATTTGATTTTGAGAATATAGATATTAATTTATTTTCTTATTATTATGAAAATCAGCTTAATCCAAATACTTTTATTCCTTTATATTTAGATGAAGAAAAGAAAAGAATATTTAAACGTGTTGCAAATAGTAAAATGTCTGTTGTTGAAGATAAAGAAATGATGGAAGTTTCAATGATGAATAGTTCGCCTGCAAGGATGAAAGTTAGATCTAAATATAAAGAATCAGCTACAAGAGCATATTTTAAAGCTTCAAATGTAAACTTGAAAAGTGGAGTAAATAATCAAGTTACTTTTTCAAATGAAACTTATGATACAAAAAATACTATTGAAATTGATGCTTATTCTACAGCAAAAGCTTTTTATAAAGTTGCTTTTAATAGTCCTAAATTATATACATCTTTAAATACAAAAGTTTATTTAGATAGTGCCTTTGTTGGAAAAAGTTATTTAAAAGAAATTAAAAAAGATAAAGAAAGCTATTTATACTTCTCTGAAGATAAGTTTATTGATGTAAAAAAAGAATTAATAAAAGATATGAAAGAAGAGCCATTTTTTTCTATGTCTAAATTAAAGACAGAAAAATTGTGGAAGTATACAATTACAAATAATCACAAAATTAAAAAAACAATATCTTTAGTTGAAAGAGTGCCTGTATCAAAACATGAAGATATTAAAGTAAAATTAATTTCTAAAATTAAATATACAAAAAAAGATGCTAATGGAAAAATTAGCTATGATTTTAATTTAGAAGCAAATGAGAAGAAAATTATAGAATTTGGATATGAAGTAGAAAAACCTTATAAAAAATAAAAAGGATTTAATATGTTTGATAAAAAAAAAGTAAAAGAATTAATATTAACATCGTTAGTAACTGATGCGTACTGTTTAGGTTCACATTGGGTTTATGATGAAAAGCAGTTAGCAAATAATGATTTAAACTGGAATGAATTAAATAAGCCTTTATCTACATGGCATAAAGGAAAGTGTGCAGGTGAGTTTACTCATTATGGAGATCAAACATATTGGCTTTATAAGTTTTTAGAAAACAAGGATACTTTTGATGAAAAAGAGTATTTAACATTCTGGGAAAATAAAATAGAATCATATGATGGATATATCGATGGAGCGACAAGAGAAACTTTAGAAAATATCAAAAATAAAGTTACTCCTACAGGATCAAATTCTATGGATTTATCTATAGTTGGAAGAATTACACCTTTATTATTAGTTTCAAATTCAAAAGAAGAATTTTTATCAAATGTAGAAAAGTTTGTAAAACTTACACATAACTCAAAGCAATCAGTAAGTGCAGCTAACTTTTTTGCAAAATTATTATTAAAGTGTTTAAGTGGTAATGAAATATCTACCTCAATTGAAGGATTAAAAGAACAATCAAATAGTTCAATTAATGCTTTAATAGAAAGAGGAATTGCATCTAAAGATGATGATACCTTTGAGTCAATAAGAACTTTTGGTCCAGCTTGTGGAGTAACTGAAGGTTTTTCTGGAATTATTCATCTCTTAAGTAAATATACAAACTTAAAAGATATGTTGATATGTAATGCAAAAGCAGGTGGCGATTCAAGTGCTAGAGGTATGATAGCCGCAGTAATACTTATGGTAAACCAGCCAATTAGTCAAATACCACAAAACTGGTTAGCAATAAAAGTAAAGATATAAATTTAAAAAAATAGGAAAAGAAAATGAAAAAGACAATATTAAACTTTTTTTCTGATAAGTTATATATTGAAATATCAATAGCAAGTGTGTTATTTTTAATAGCACTTACCACAAACATGCTTATGGATTTTATTATCTATATGCTTTATTTCATTATCTTTTTAGAAATTGTACGAGCTGTTGTAAATTACGTCAGGGAAGAGCGTGTTGCTTTATCTTTACTAGTTGATGCATTTATAATATTAGCTCTTAGAGAATTTATTGTAAATGTTGTAAAAGTTAATAAAGAGAACTTATCAACAATAGATGATTTGTTTTCAAGTGCAGTTAATCTAAATTTATTAATTTTAGCTGGTGTTATTGTCTTTTTATTAGGTGTTAGATTTCTATCTGTAAAAACTTCTCAAAGATATTTATTTGGTAAAAAAGAAAAAGAAGATGAAATGGAAGAACAAAAGTTAAAAGAAGACAGACAAAAAAAGAAAGAGAATGTGTGAGAGATTACAATTAAATGATAGAGTATTCTGAACCTTTATATAGACCACCTGCAGAAGCTAACTCTATAATTATACAAGCAACACTTGGGTGTAGTTTTAATAAATGTACCTTTTGTACTATGTATGAGTCAAAAGATTTTAGAGTATGCATATAATAAGTTCCCTAAATTAAGAAGAGTTTCTATTTATGCTTCTGCTTTTAATTTACAGGATAAGAGTTTAGAAGAGTTGATTTTGTTAAAAGAAAAGGGATTGACTTTAATTTATTATGGAATAGAGAGAGGTTCATTTGATGTTGGAATGAAAACATCAGTTACAGTTATACTTGGAGTTGCTGGAAAGAAATATTCAAATTTACATATAGAAGAAACGGCAAAAATCTTAAATCAAATAAAAGTGACATATCTTTCTACTTTACAATTAATGCTAGAAAATCATATAAAAGAAAGGTTTATTAAAAACTTTGATGGAGAGTTTGACTTATTGTCTACACGAGAAATGCTCGAAGAACAAAAATATTTCCTTGAACTTCTAAATCCTATAAATAAAGTAATATTTAGATCAAATCATGTTTTAAATAGTTTAGCACTAGCTGGAATATTACCAAAAGATAGAGATAGATTAATTGATGAGGTTT